>OFCQ01000019.1_pt1 | contig 143774 bp, 128 predicted proteins | sample 1520861 | NCBI WGS metagenome assembly OFCQ01 (sample SAMEA2699036, study PRJEB24076) | metagenome | biome: Human gut stool | place: Spain | collected 2012-11-21 | reverse complement strand
ACCGGAACCGGCGACCCGGCCCCGACCATCGGGGCCTACCAAACATGGTAATGGGGTGTAACAATCCTCATCCCGTTCATGCCGCCCACCCTGATCATTGGGGGTTGGCCGCATGACGCTGATAACCAACCATTACCCCAACCCGTTGTTCAACTCGCGTGGGGCATTGCCCTCCCCGAGTGGCGGTTCCGGCACCATAACCTGCATCGACGCGCAGCGGCAACTGCGACTGCAGTCGACCGACGCTGGAGGCGTGCAGGCGGCACAGGCGTTGACCGGACTGCCGGCATCGACGCGCATGGTGTTCCAGTTCTCCTACTGGACGTCCGACAAGTCGCTGCGCAACGGATGCCTGTGCATCATCGGCCGCAACGCCTCCGGCTGGACGGAGCTGGCCCGTGGCGGCAACCCGCAGTCCAATGGCGTCCACGACACGGTGACGATCGAGTTCACCACCCCGCAGGATGCCAATGGAACCCAGATCGTGTTCGACAGTCCCCTGAAAACGGGCGCGGTGACGGTGTTCGACCGGCCCACGCTCATGACCAAAACCGACTGGGACTGGTGGCAGAGGAACAATCACGGCAGGCTGCTCTCCGGCGATCTCATGCCACTCAGCTGACCGCTCCCCGATTGGCGGTGGCGGCATGACCTACATCACCAACCTGTACACCGACCCCTCATGCCGCAGGAACTTAAGCACGTGGTCCAACGGCAGTGGCGTGAATGTCGAGCACATCGACGGGCACTTCCGCTACACGAATACTGGCAACAATAGCTGGTCGATAATCGACTGGTATAGCTGGCGTGAATTGATGAGACTGGGCCGTGTCGTGGTCATCGCCTACACGGCCACCAGCGGGCTGAGCGTGGCAGTGGAGAGCGGCATGACACTCGTCTCCGGCACGACCCCATCGGGTGCCGCATGGACGGCGGCGAAGATCAACAGGGACGGCAACCGCAGCATCTACTGCCGTGGCAGTGGCAGTTTGACGTTGGAGGCCATGGCCGTGTACGAGGGCGACGATTGGCCGACCGTCCAACAACTCCTCCCCCGGTTCCCGTGGTTCGACGGAGGCTCGATGCCCCTCCGGAACAATTAGCGAAAGGAAAGAAGGTCATGACCTAGATGACCGAGACGATACCCGTATGGGCAACGATCCTGGTCTCCGTGATCACCACGTGCGGCGGCACGGTCGCCGGATGGATACTGCGCCGCATCGACCAGGCGGGCAAACCGGACCCGGCCCTGTCGCAGAGACTCGATCAGGTGGACGCGAGCCTGACCCAGCTCGACCAGCGTCTCGACCCACTGCAGGATGGGGTGAAAACCATGCTCCTGTGCAAATTGGAGCAGATGCAGCGTGAGATGGTCGACGCTGGCGGTATCGCCGACAACGACCTCAAAACCCGCGCCGAAGGCGTCTACGCCACCTACCACGCGCTTGGTGGCAACGGGCACGGCACCCAAGTCAATCAGGACATACAGGACGCGCCGATAGCCCCGAGAAAACCACAGGCTTAGCCCCCGCCGACCCCGACGGGGGCTATTTCATGCCCACCCCACACATAGGAAGGAAAACGAATGGGCAGATTCAAAAACAGAAGCAAGCCGCTGCAGGCCCTCATCGCGGCACTGTTCGCCGTGCTGCTCGCGTGCACGCCGGCGATCGCGATGGCCGACATGGTCGGCATCGACGTGTCCGGCTGGCAGGGCTCGAACGTGACCTGCACCGCCAGCTACGACTTCGCCGTAGTCAAGGTGTCCCAGGGCGTAGGCTTCGAGAACTCCAGTTGGCGCACGCAGGCCAAGTGCGTGACAGACCGGGGCAAGAGCCTCGGCCTGTACCACTACGCCGGCGGCAACAACGCCGAGGCCGAGGCCGACTACTTCGTCGGCCGGGCGCGCGACTACATCGGCAGGGCCGTGCTCGTGCTCGACTGGGAGTCCTATCAGAACGCCCAGTGGGGCAATTCCGACTGGGTTCGCCGGTTCGTCCAGCGCGTGCACACGCTCACCGGCGTATGGCCGATGGTGTACGTGCAGGCCAGCGCGCTGGGCCAGATACCCGGCGACGTGCGCGCCAACTGCGGCCTGTGGGTCGCCCAGTACGCCAGCAACGCGCCCACCGGCTACCAGAGCCGACCGTGGAACTACGCGGTCTACGGCGAGGCCATGCGCCAGTACACCTCCAACGGCTGGATCAGCGGCTACAACGGGCCGCTCGACCTCAACTACTTCAGAGGCGACGCAAGCCAGTGGCAGGCCTACGCCAACCCCGCCGACGCAGCCAAGCCCGCAACCCCGCCGCAGACCGAGAAGCCGCCGACCCAGACCATCGACCTACAGGCACTCGCGACCGCCACCATCCGTGGCGACTACGGCAACGGCCAGCAGCGGCGCGACGCGCTCGGCGCGAACTACGACAAGGTCATGGCGATCGTCAACCAGCGCCTCGCCGGCACCGCGACCGTAGCGCCGCAGCAGGCCGCGCAGGCCAACACGACCCGCGTGGCCGTCCGCTCCGGCGACACCATGAGCGGCATCGCCTCGCGCACCGGCCTGTGGCCGCTGTCCAAGTGGAGCGTGCCCAGCGGCAACCTCAACCTGATCTACCCCGGTCAGGTCGTCACCTACAACGGCGGCGGCAGCGTCGCCACCGGCAGCAACGCCCCACCGTCCCGTACCGTGACCGTCCGCGCTGGCGACACGCTCGGCGGCATCGCGGCACGCCTCGGCATCGGCTACACGCAGCTCACCGGCTATCGCAGCGGCAACCCCAACGTGATCTACCCCGGCGAAGTGCTGCGCTACTGATAACCCGACCTACCTAGGAACCCTGCACCCGACACCGGGCGAGGTTCCTAGGTTCCAAATCACAGAATCGAGGACAATATGACCGACGAAAACACCGAACTGAAGACCGCCGGCACGGAGCCGACCGTGCCCGATTGGCTGCTGCCGAACCGAGCCTATGACGTGCTCAAATGGCTCGCGCTGATCGTGCTGCCGGCCATCGGCGTGCTCGTGCAGACCCTCGGCCCCGTATGGGGCTGGACGTGGGCCGATCAGGCCGCGACGACCATCAACGCCGTCGCCCTGGCCATCGGCGTCGTCATCGGCGCAAGCACCCTCAAGGCCAAGGCATCCAAAACCGAATAACCATAAAAACACCGCCCCTCCATCCGGCATAACGCTGGACGGAGGGGCGGTTTTCACGTTTTGGGAGTAGCTTTCCGAGGCTCATTTTTTGCCCACATTTTGCCCACATTTTTCGTAAAAACAGGTTAAAAACCGTTAAAACCGGTTAAAACGAAAAAAACCGCTCAGCCCTACTCCCGCAAGGCAAAGCGGCCATTTTCCAACCCACTCTCAGCTCAGCGCGTCCTTCAACAAACAGAAGAAGCACCATCCGCGCCAGCCGGGACATCCGAATCACAACCCGCACCCATCCAACAGCAACCATCAACCAACACCACTCGCCCAGCGCCAGACACTCCCGTCACCCCTCAGCCCACACCTCGACCGTCTCCCTCAGCCCCATCATGGGACGTGCCAAGCACCGACTCACCCTCAACTTTTCCTGACACTTTATGAGGGGAAGATGACGTTGATGTCATCTGAAACTTACATGGACATCTAAAAATAGGGCGTTTTTTGACGTTTTTCATTGATTGATGTAAGTTTTGGCGTGCCAAAACTTACATCAATCAAAATCCACGGCTTTTCTGATGACGGATAATGGCACTGGAGCTGTGTCTTCGATAAGGTCAATATCGAGCGTTTGATCGCCGCAGGATTCGGAGTCGCATACAACCCGGTACGCATGGCCGGCAAGTAGTCGCAGCGAATAAATACCACCGCCCCTCCCCCAGCAGTAACGCTGGACGGAGGGGCGGTTTTCGCGTATTTACGCTTTCATGGGCGGAAGATTGAAATACAATCGGGCGATTCGCTCAGCTTCGCGGTTCTCCCTCTCATTACCAAGCAACAGAAGCCAGATGGCATTCTTCCCCGCTAGAGGAATCGGAGCCTTTAGCTGCTTTATACAGCCCTGCTCTTGTAAAAACTTTGCACCACGGCTCAGTCGGTTTCGCGCTGTCCGCGTGCGGGCCATTGTTGTTTCTGCGGCAGTGTCTAAATCATGTTCCTTGGAGGCGATGACCATGCCCATACCCTCTATCATCTTGTCCCAACCCTCCCAATAACACCAGTAGGCACGGTCTTGATATACGACGGCGTCCACATCCTCTTTGTCGATTACCTTCGAGGCCATGTAGGTCATCATCGACAAAGCCAGTAGGTCTAGCGTCTGCTTGCCGTTTTCATCAGTCTTGGAGAATTTGCCTTGGCTTGCGAGAGCATATACGCGATCTACATTGCGGTAGCCCATCTGTTCCGTCATCTTTCCTCCACGCCCTCGACTAAACTTGGGAGTGGAACTCTTGCTAGGGTTTCGTTTTTCAACCCTGTGGAGTCTTCACCTCCATAGGGTTTTTTATTCACACTCACATGATAACAGATAGTCACACCATAATGGGAATAGTGAGTCACAGTCAACGCTGATTATTGCTCACACCGACATGTGAACATACATAAATAGATACAAAAAGGCTTACATGAATATTTATACAAAAACCGATTTTTGATTTTTCGAGCGAATCACCGTCGATTCCGCCACGCCGAAACCGTTCCGCAGCCCAACCCGAAGATTTGTTGGAGAATGTTGGAGAATGACATTCCTAGACGCCGGAAATCTTACCCGAGATACGATGAGACCCCTTGCAAACATTGTCGTTCGTAAGGGGTCTCAATGCCTAATCAGCGGGCTTTTCAGCACACCTTCCACATCCAGTTGTGCGGGTCTTCCACCTCGCCGAGCTGGATGCCGAGCAACTCGTTGCGCAGGGCGACGGTCAGCTCGCCGGAGCCACCGTCGGCGACGGTGACATCGAACTTCTCGGACTTGAAGCGACCGATCGGGGTAATGATGGCGGCGGTACCGCAAGCGAACACCTCAGTGACCTCGCCGGACTTAATGTCCTCGAGCAGCTGGTCGAGGGCGATCATGGTCTCGACCACGTCGTGGCCCTTGTCCTGAAGCAGCTGAATCAGGGAGCGACGGGTCACGCCCGGCAAAATGTTGCCGGTCAGGGACGGGGTCTCCACGTGGCCATCCTTGTGCACGGCCATCATGTTCATGCCGCCAAGCTCTTCAAGGTAGGTCTTGGTGGCGGCGTCCACAAAGCAGACCTGCTCGCAGCCGTTCTCGATACCCTTATACTCACCGAGCAGGGAGGCAGCGTAGTTGCCACCGCACTTGGCGAAACCAGTGCCGCCGGGGCCGGTGCGGAACCACTTGTCTTCAACCCAGATGCTCACCGGCTTGACGCCGCCCGGGAAGTACGGGCCGGACGGAGAGGCGATCACGCAGTAGTCGACTTCCTGCGGAGCGCGCACGCCGAGGAACGGCTCGGAGGCGAACATGAACGGACGCATGTACAGTGTGTACTCACGGCGTGACGGCACCCAGTTGGCGTCGCGCTTGACCAGCGCGGCCACGGAGCCGAGGAAGTCGTCAACCGGCAGCTCGGGCAGGTATAGACGCTTGGCGGAATTCTGGAAACGCTCGGCGTTCGCATCCGGGCGGAACAGCCAGGTGGAGCCGTCAGCGTGACGATAAGCCTTCAGACCCTCGAAACACTCCTGTGCATAGTGCAGCACAGAGGCACCCGGGTCCATCTTGAGCGGCGCGTACGGCTCGACGCGGCGGTCGGACCAGCCTTCGCCTTTGGTCCAAGTCATGTGAGTCATGTTGTCAGAGAACACCTGGCCGAAAGCCGGCTTGTCGATGAGGGACTGACGCTTCTCATCGGATGCGGGGTTGTCGTTCGGCAGTACGGTGAACGGTTCGGTGAGCTGGTCGAGCGCTGCCGGATCGTGGTGCGTATTTTCAGTCATTACTAGCTACTTCTTCTTGACTTTGGCAGCCCGAAAGCCACCATATGGGGTGTGTGCTGTGCGCTTGTGGCGCGAGCTCTGTTGCATACTTTTGCACACCCATGTGTTACTCGTGTGGCAGAGTTCACATGGTGAAAAAACGAAGAAGCCCGCACCGTTCTCAACGGCTGCGGGCTTCCACGTTTCAGTTATGTTCTGAATTGTTCGCTATCGAAGCGACCGACTCACTTGGCGTCGGCAGCCGGAGCAGCGGCGGCGTCAGCCGGGGCGGCAGCAGCTTCCGGAGCGGTGGTGGACTCGGTGGCATCCTCCGGCACCTCGACGGTGACGACGGACTCTTCCGGATCCTCGATGTCCAGCTCGACGCCCTCAGGCAGGACGACATCCTTGGCGAACACCTTGGTGCCGTCGGTCAGGCCTTCGACGCTGACCACGATCTTCTCGGGCAGGTTGGTGACGTCGGCGCGGACCTTGAGCTCCTGAATGTCGACGAACGCCACGGCAGCACCCTTCGGGGTGCCTTCCACAAACACCGGCACCTCGACGTCGATCTTCTCGCCGGCCTTGACCTCGAGGAAGTCGATGTGCTCGATGATGCGCTTGACCGGGTTCTTCTGCACGTCCTTGACGACGGCCATCTTGGTGTTGCCGTCGAAGGCGATGGTGAACAGGGCGTTGGTGTGACGCAGGGCCAGGGTGGTCTCGCGCATCGGCAAGGTAACGAAGGCGGGCTCTTCGCCGCCGGCGTAGATGGTGGCCGGAATCTTGTTGGCAACGCGCAGACGACGAGCAACGCCCTTGCCGAACTCGGAACGGGCCTCGCCCTCAAGCTTAATGGTGGTAGCCATAATGGATACTCCTTGTAGTTTCGTTTCGTACTGTCTCGCTCAGACGCCACGACGCGCCGAAAGACACCCTACAAAGAGTGAAATACGCCGAGTCGATAACGGAAGCTGTGTCATGTGTCAGCACGCACACTTCCCTCGCCAAAGCAACAATTGTCAATTATACGCCAACTCCGGACTTTGCGTGGTGATGTTTCGATGACGCTGCATCCCGGCCGTCCCAGCCACGTCAACGCACGGTTTCCGCGAAATAATCCCTAGCTTTGTGAAGAACGTACGCTTACCCGTTCTCATCATACGGTTTTCACGAAATCGTCCGCCATTTCGTGAAAACCGTACGCTCAGCGACACTCAGTGTACGGTCTTTCACGAAGTTGGGGATGATTTCGAAAAATAACGTACGATGGTGAGTACCGTATCGGGAGGTTGATATGACTCGTTCGGACGACGTCATCAATGAGGATGACCATGACGTCATCGCCGCACACACTCGCGTTGTCAGGGGTATGGCTGCGGCACTTGCCGCGATAGCCGCCACCGGAGCCGGCGTCACAGCCGCGGCCGCCAACGTCATGTTCACGTTCGCGCTGGACACCAAGGCCAAACGTTCGATGTTCAACATGCCGCACGAGGAGACGCCGAAAGGCATCGAATTCGACATGTCCGAGCAGCTTGAGGCCACCCGGTGGTTCGAGGAGGCCAAGCAATCGGTCACGCTGCGCAGCCATGATGGATTGAAACTCCACGGCTGGCTGTTGGACCCGGATTGTTCCGACCCACAGCCGCATCTATACGCGATCTGCTGCCATGGCTATACCGGAGAGCCCGCGGAAATGGCCAAATGGGCGCATCGCTATGCGCAACTCGGTTTTACGGTCCTGCTACCCGCGCAGCGCGCCCATGAGTTGAGCGAAGGGCGTTACGTGGGTATGGGATTGCTGGAAAGCGACGATCTGTTGGGCTGGGTTTCGCTGATCACCGCAGCTGATCCGGATGCACGCATTCTGTTGCATGGCAATTCGATGGGCGCCGCCACGGTGATGATGGCGGCCGGCGATGCGCGACTCCCCCGCAACGTCGTCGCCGCGATTTCCGATTGCGGATACAGTTCCGTGGTCTCACAGTTTACGGATAATGCCGAGGCGATGTTCCATTTGCCGCACTCGTTGGCCGTGCTGCTGGTCAAAGTGGCCAGTCATGTGTCTAGACGCAAAGCTGGATACCGGTTTGAGGACGCCTCCTGTGTGAAGGCATTACGGCACGCGACTATTCCGATGATGTTCATTCATGGCGGAGCGGATACTTTTGTCAATCCGAAGTATCTGGACATCAATTACAACGCCTGCGCCAGCATCGACCGCGAGAAGCTGCTGATTCCCGGCGCCGACCACACGATGAGCGCCAGCACCGATCCGGACCGCTATTGGCGTCGCGTTAACAGCTTTGTTAAGCGGGTGTTTGGACTGTAGTAGATATAGAGCTTGGCTCCCCTCACAGAGGGGAGCCAAGAATGGTTACGCGAGCAGTTCCTTGACGGCGGCGATGACGGCCTGCAGGCTCTTCTTTGCATCGCCGAACAGCATCTGGGTGTTGTTCTCGAAGTAGAGCTCGTTCTGGATGCCGGCATAGCCCATACCACGGCCACGCTTCATGACCACGACGTTCTGGGACTTGTCGACGTCGAGAATCGGCATGCCGGAGACCGGGGTGCCGGGGCGACGAGCGGCCGGGTTGGTCACGTCGTTGGCGCCGACGACCAGAGCCACGTTGGCCTGTGGGAACTGCGGGTTGATCTCATCGAGATCCACGAGTTCCTCGTAGGGTACGTTGGCCTCGGCCAGCAGCACGTTCATGTGACCAGGCATACGGCCTGCGACCGGGTGAATGGCGTAGGAGACTTCCACGCCGTGGCCCTTGAGCAGTTCGCCGAGGTCAGCGAGCTCGCGCTGGGCCTGAGCCTGAGCCAGACCGAAGCCGGGCACGAAGATGACCTTCTGCGCGTAGACGAGCTGAACGGCCAGATCGTCCGGCGTGGTCTCCTTCATGGTGCCTTCCAGACCGTCGCCAGCAGCGGCGGCGTCAGCACCACCGCCGAAGCCACCGGCCAAGACGGAGAGCAGCGGACGGTTCATGGCCTGAGCCATGAGGATGGACAGGGTCACACCTGCGGAACCGACGAGTGCGCCGGCCACGATCAGGGCAACGTTGTCAATCGCCAGACCGGACATAGCCACAGCCGTACCGGTGCAGGCGTTGAGCACAGAGATGACGACGGGCATATCGGCGCCGCCGATTGGAATCACGAAGACCAAGCCGTAGCACAGGGCGAACACGGTGGTCAGAATCGACCACAGCAGACGCTGTTCGGGCTGGACGCACAGCATGACCAGCGAGGCGACAGACAGCACGGCGAACAGAATGTTCCATACGCCCTTGCCCGGCAGGTTCAGCTTCTTGACCCACTTGATGCCCTGTAGCTTGCCGGCAGCGATGAGCGAGCCGGTGAAGGTCACAGAACCGATGAGAATACCGAGACCAGCGGTGATGAGCACCACGATGTCCGGGGTGCCTTCCTTGGTCAGGATGTCGTTCAGGGCCACGAGTGCGGCGGCGCCACCACCCACGGTATTGAACACGGAGACCAGCTGCGGCATATCGGTCATCTTCACCTTCTTGGCGGAGACGACACCGGCCACGGCACCGATCAGGATGCCGACGACCAGCACCACCACGGCGACAATGTTCACGAAGCCCTTGGCGAAGAGCACGATGAACGCCATGAGCACGGCCACGACCATGCCGAACGCAGAGATCTGGTTACCTTTGCGGGCGGTCTTCGGCGAATTCATGAAATGCAGACCGACCACAAACAGGACGGCAGAGAACAGGTAGGCGAACCAAGCGACGATGTCGATGGCGCCAACGGTTGCGGAGGTCATTACTTCGACTCCCCCTTCTTCTCGTTCTTGCTGGACTTGAACATCTCAAGCATGCGGTCGGTGACCACGTAGCCACCAACGACGTTCATGGTGCCCAGCACAGCGGCCAAGAAGATGAACACGTAGGCCAGCGGGCTATTGGCTTCGGCTGCCACGATCACAACGCCGACGATGACGATGCCGTGGATGGAGTTCGCGCCGGACATAAGCGGCGTGTGCAGGGTGGCGGGCACCTTGCCGATGACCTCGATGCCGATGAGCAGCGCGAGGACGAACAGGGTAATGGAAACGACGAGAGTAGGCACGGTATTCCTTCTTCCTTACTTCTCGGACTTCTCGGCATCGGCAGCAGCTGCCGGGGCGGCGGCGCGGCCGGCAACCACCAGCGCGTCGTCAAGTTCTTCGGCGAGATCCTGGCCGAGCTTGCCGTCACGCACGAAGTGCACGAGGATGTCGGCCACATTGCGCGAAAGCAGATTGGACGCAGTGGTGGCGACGCCGGAGGCCAGATAAGGGGCACCGATCAGCTTGACGCCGCCCTCGGTGACCTGCTCGCCGACGGCGGAGCCCTCGACGTTGCCGCCGAGGTCGGATGCTGCGCAGTCCACGATCACGGCACCACGCTTGAGACCCTTGACACCGGCTGCGGTGAGCAGCACCGGAGGCTTGCGGCCCGGGACCTTGGCGGTGGTGATGATGATGTCAAAGCCGGCGGCCTTCTCGTCGACGGCAGCCTGCTGCTGAGCCTGCTCCTCGGCGGTCAGCGCACGGGCGTAACCGCCCTCACCCTGGCCCTTGGAGAAGTCAAGTCCCAGATCAAGGAACTTCGCGCCGAGGGACTCGACCTCGCCCTGGGAGGCGGGACGCACGTCGTACGCGGTGACGACCGCGCCTAGACGCTTCAGCGTACCAATGGCCTGCAGGCCGGCGATGCCGGCACCGAGCACCAGCGCCTTAGCCGGGCGAATCGTGCCGGCGGCGGTGGTCATCATCGGCAGGAAGGAACCGTAAGCATCGGCGGCGGTGATGGCTGCCTTGTAGCCCATCACGGAGTTCTGAGAGGTCATCTCATCCATGGACTGGGCGCTGGAAAGCTTACGGGGCAGCTTTTCGATGGCGATGCCCACCAGACCGGCCTTCTCGAGCGCGGCCATGTAATCGGCATCGGTGAAGGAACCGAGCATGCCAATGACCCACTGGCCGGCCCTGAGCTTGGCCACGGTCTCGGCGGACGGTCGGTCCACAAAACCGAGCGCGTCGGCTTCGGCGAGCACCTCGTCACGGCTGGTCACCTTCGCACCGGCCTTTTCGTAATCCTCATCGGTGTAGTCGGCAGCAATGCCGGCACCTGCTTCAATCAGTGAAGAGACACCGCTCCTCTTCAGCCGGGTGACGATATCCGGCGTCAGCGCGACGCGGGATTCCGTTTCGGACGTTTCGTTCAAAACGCCGAACACCACGGTGGCTTCTGGGTTTTGCGCCATGAGAGCCCTTTCTTGTTCTACTTCAAAATGGACATGGTTATCCGCATAGAAAGTGTAGTCGGAAGGTAAAGGCCATGACTTGAGATTCCGCCAATCGAAACAGAAACGAACCCGAAATTAGTGAGAAATACGAATGTGTCCATGCGCATTGCGGATGAATTGCTCGGAAGTCGTCCAACAATCACCCGGCATCGATTAGCAACCAACCGCTCAGTAATTATCGACAATCACCGTTTCGTAGCTCACGGTTACTCAACAATATCGGGACCTGTGCAATATTTTGCCACGCACTCCCCTAACCCGCCAGAATCCTACGGTTGCGTAAGGTGACGAGTTCGGTTTGGGCGATTACAATTTGAACTTTGAGAAGCGTTCGCCTCATGGCTGGACGACACTGAAAGGTTTACAGGAGCAAGACTTGTCGGTTATCAATTCCTTCACGCAGCACACGATCGATCTCACCCGCAAGGCGCTCAGGTTGGGATCCGACTTCGTCCACCCGGTCCACGATGACACCCCGGACGAGCCCGATTACCTGTCCAACGCCGACGTGCCGGTCGAGACCAACATCGCTTTGCCTCACAGCGACGATTGGGACGACGGCCACCTGACCGTCACCGACATCGACCCCGCCACCGGCCTGCTCACCACCTCCACCGAAGGCAATCCGCCGCTGGACGAAGGTACGTCCATCTACGACCTGTATGCGGACCGCGCCGAACGTATGGGCGATGAGCCGCTGTACACCTACAAGTCCGGCAACGATTGGGTGACCGTCACCGCCAACGAGTTCCTGGCTGACGTGCGTGCCGTGGCCAAGGGCCTGATTCATTACGGCCTGAAGAAGGGCGATGCCGTGGCATTCATGTGCCGAACTTCCTACGACTGGGACCTGACCGACGCGGCGATCATGGCGTGCGGCGGCGTGCTCGCCACCATCTACGACACCGATTCCGCCGAGCAGATTCGCAATATCGTCAACAACTCCGATGCCCGACTGCTGATCGTGCAGGACACGGACATGCGTAAGAAGGCGGATGGGTCCGTCGAAGAGTGCCCGTCCCTGGAGCACATCATCACCATCGAGACCGGTGGCTTGGACGAAATCAAGGCCTACGGCACCACGGTCTCGGACGAGGAGCTGGACGAGCGCATCGATTCGGTCAAGAAGACCGACCTGTGCTCCATCGTGTACACCTCCGGTTCCACGGCCGCGCCGAAAGGCGTGGAGATGACCCACGAGCACTACTGCCAAACCGCGCTGAATCTGCCGGCCTACATGCCCGATCTGCTGCACGACAAGAGGAACACCATCCTGCTGTTCCTGCCGCAGGCCCATTCCTTCGCCCGCGCCATCAACTACATCGTCGTCTCCTCGAACGTCCGCATCTACATCGCCACCGGCATCAAGACGCTGATCAGCGATCTGCAGGTGGCCAAGCCCACTCTCATGATCGTGGTGCCGCGCGTGCTGGAGAAGGTGTACAACGCCGCGTCCCAGAAGGCCGGCCACGGCCCCAAGGGCGTGGTGTTCGCCTCCGCCGTGGTGGCTGCGCAGAACTATATGAAGGAAGTCTCCGCCAATGGCAAGGCAGGTGCACTGACCCGCACTCGCCGCGCTGCCTTCGATCCGATTGTCTACTCTTCGCTGCGCGAAGTGCTCGGCGGTCGTGCCAAGTGGATTGTGGCCGGCGGTGCCCCGCTTGACCCGGAACTGCTGGCTTTCTTCCGTGGCGCGGGTGTGCCTGTATACGAGGGCTATGGTCTGACCGAAACCACCGCGCCGTGCGCGTTCAACCCGCTGGGTACGCCGTTCCACGCTGGTTCCGTGGGCATCGCATTCCCCGGATTCTCCCTGCGCATCGCCGAGGACGGCGAAATTCAGGTCAAGGGTCGTGCCGTGTTCCCGCGCTATCACAAGAACGACGAGGCCACTGAGCTGTCGTTCACCGAAGATGGCTGGTATGCCACCGGCGATCTGGGCCGCATCGACAACGACGGGTTCCTGTACATCACCGGGCGCAAGAAGGATCTGATCATCACCGCCGGCGGCAAGAACGTCTCCCCCGGCCCGATCGAGGAGGTCATCCAGCGTTGCGAGATCGTCTCCCAGGCGTTGGTGCTGGGCGACAAACGCCCGTTCATCTCCGCCCTGGTGACGTTGGACGAGAAGTCGTTGCGCCCGTGGCTCGCCGCCAAGGGGCTTGACGAGAACATGTCCCTCGAGGACGCGGCAAGGAACGCCGCCGTGCGCGCCGAAGTGCAGCAGTGGGTCGATCGGGCCAACGAGGGCGTCTCCCGCGCCGAATCCGTACGCAAGTTCATCATCCTGCCCGAGGAGTTCACCCAGGAGAACGGTCTGATGACCGCTTCCATGAAGGTGATTCGCCCCAAGGTCATCAAGCGCTACTCCACCCTCCTCAACACCCAGATGTACACCAAGCGGAAGTAAACCGTATAGCAAAAGCTCCCTCTGACGAGGGAGCTTTTTCGTCTATACGCCCTAGAAGCCTAGGCGCTCCAGCTGCTTGGGGTCGGACTGCCAGCCTTTGGCTACCTTGACGTGGAGGTCGAGCTTGGCTTTTTGGCCGACAATGCGGTTGACCGGGGTGCGCAGCTTCTTCTTGACGTAGGTGAGGTTCGAGGCGCCCTTGCCGATGATGATCGGCTTCTGGGAGTCACGCTCCACGTAAATGGACACGTTGACCTGCGCCTTGCCGTCATAGCCCTGACCGGTCTCGTTGTCTTCCGGATAGTCGATGGAATCGACCACCACGGCCAGCGAATGCGGCAGCTCGTCGTCCAGGGTCTCAAGGAACGCACCGCGCACGAGTTCGGCGATGGTGTCTTCCGGACGCTCCTCGCTGATCTGATCGTCCGGGTACATCTGCGGGCCCTCGGGCGTGTGCTCAATGAGCACGTTCTTCACTTCAGCCAGATTGTCGTGCTTCAGGGCGCTCACCGGCACGATGTCCGAGAAATCGGCGAAATCGTTGATTTCGATGAGCTTGTTGATGAGTTGCTGACGGCCAAGCTCGTCGATCTTGGTGACGATGGCAATCAGCGGGATGCGCCACTTGAACGTACCGTCCTCACGCTTGGTGGCGAAGTCGGTACGCAGTCGGGAAAGAATACGCTTGTCGCCGGGGCCGATTTCCTGGTCGGCGGGCAGCAGGAAGGCCACCACGTCCACATCGGCCAAGGATTCGTCGACCACGTCGTTCAGACGCTGGCCAAGCAACGTACGCGGGCGGTGGATACCGGGCGTGTCCACGAGCACGAGCTGCGCGTGGTCGGCGGTCAGGATGCCGCGAATCGCCTTACGGGTGGTTTCCGGGCGAGAGGATGCGATGGCGATCTGCTTGCCGATCAACGTGTTGATCAACGTGGATTTGCCGACGTTCGGGCGGCCCACCACGGCCACGAATCCGGAGCGATACGGCACGTCCTGCTTGGTCACATTCTCCGTTTCACCGGTCGCGTCGACTTCGGCAACGCCGGCAACATCGGAAGCATCGGTGACGTCAATGTCATCGACGTCGTTCGTGCTGTTGTTCTGGTCGGTCATATCACTCCTTGCTGGCGGTATCATCGCCTTCGACGGGCTCGCCGTCAGTTTCCTCATGGGTCCTGCTATTTTCCTCGCCGCCCTCGACGTGCGCCGGTTCGACGACGATGGTGGACACCTTCTTGCGGCGTCCGGCGGAGTCCACGGCGGTCAGTCGCAGACCGCGTGTCACGGCCGAAGCACCGACAATCGGCACGCGGCCCAGAATCTTGGTCAGCAGGCCGTACACGGTATCGACATCGTCCTCATCAATGTCGATCTCGAAGATCTCCTCCAGATCGGCAATCGGCGTACGGGCGGGCATCTTCCACTTGTTGTCGCCGATTTTCTCCGGCTCGGTACGCTGGGTGCGGTCGTGCTCGTCTTCCAGCTCGCCGACGATCTGTTCGATGGCATCCTCGATAGTCACCATGCCGGCGATGCCGCCATACTCATCGACCACCACGGCCACATGTTGGCGGGAACGCTGCATCTCATGGAACAGGTCGTCCACCGGCTTGGATTCGGGAACAAGCAGCGGCTGCCGGACGATGGATTCGACCGTGCGCTCCATGGCCGCCGGGTTGAAGGCGGTGGCGCGCACGGCGTCCTTCAAATAGGCCACGCCGATCAGGTCATCCACATCCTCACCGATCACCGGCACGCGGGAGAAACCGGAGCGGGAGAACAGTTTCAGCGCGGAAGACAGTGTGGAGTCGCGCTCCATGCAGATCATATCGGTGCGCGGCACCATGATCTCGCGAGTCAACGTATCAGACAGGGTGAGCACGTTGCGCAACATTTCGGAGACTTCCGGATCGAAGTCGTTGGACTCCACCAGTCGGTCGATGGCGGCCTTGCCCTGCTCGAGCTGAATCTTCTCAAGCTCCTCGTCATCGGACAGATCGGAGTCCTTGGAGCGGCGGCCCGGCCCCTTGGAACCGGACTTGTCGCCACCGATGCGTGCGAACGGCGTGAGCTTGGTGGCCAACGACACGATGCGCGAGTTGGAAATCATGATGTCGACCGGCTTGGTCATGCCGGCGGTGCGCGGGCGGACCAGTACGGAGACCACGGCTACGATAATCGCGAACAGGAATCCAGCGAGCAGTTCAACCCACAGTTCCGCACCCCACAGGGATGCGATGGAAGACACCAGTACGCCGTCGAGCACATTGCAGGCGATGCGGAAGAACGCACAGCTGCCGGCGGTGGCGTAACGGTCGGCGATGAGCCGTTGCACGCGATGAATCTTGTCGATCTTCTTCATCTTGAGGAACTGGCTTGCTTCGGAGTCGGTCTGCACCTCGAGGATGAGATTGTTGAGGCTGGCTCGCGTTACGCGGGCCACGGCACCTTCAGCGGCGGCCATGGTCAGCGAAAGCCAGACGAACAGGGCCGCCACAAGTACGAGAATGACGGTGACGGCGATCAGCGTGGTACTGGAATACTCCATAATGATTTTTCGGTGTCCTTGAATGTCCTTGAACGGTAGAGAATAATCCGAATTTGGTGTGATTGATTTGGAAGTTTATTTGGAATCGAGGTCGCGGCCAGCACCGTGCGCGGCGTCGTACAGGGCCAGCGCGTCGGGTGTGCCGGCGGGCAGCGTGGCCTGCACGTTGGCATCGTGGCGCAGGGCGAAGAAGGTGAGCAGCAGCTGTCGCTGCAGGCCGAACATCTGGCGCTCCTGCTCGGGGGTCACGTGGTCGTAGCCGAGCAGGTGCAGGATGCCGTGGATGGTGAGCAATAGCATCTCCTGCATGGTGCTGTGCCCGGCTGCGGCAGCCTGTTGGGCAGCGACCCACGGGCAGATGACGATGTCGCCGAGCACTCCTTCCATCACGGTTTTGCCGTCGCCTGGGCGCAGCTCGTCCATCGGGAAGCTCATCACGTCGGTCGGACCTTCGAGGTTCATCCAACGCATGTGCAATTCGGCGATGGGATTGGGATCCACGAACATGATGGTCAGGTCGGACTGGGTGCTCACGCGCATCTGGTCGAGTACCCAAATACCCAAATCGGAGAAGACCTTGGGGTCGATGACCCACTGGGTTTCATTGGTGACGTCAACGCTCATCGTCTGTCTCACTTTGGTTGGTTGAATCCGCTTGCTGGCGGGCATCGAAGTCGGTATGGTTGCGGCGGCCCTTGCGTTCGATGTCGCGGTGGTCGCCGGCGATGGCGGAGTGACGGTCGTAGGCGGCCACGATCTGGCCGACCAGCTGGTGACGTACCACGTCCTCGGTTTTGAGATGCACGAATGCGATGTCGTTGATGCCGCCCAGGATGCGTTCGATGGTGGCCAGTCCCGAGCGCGGCACGGTAAGGTCCACCTGCGAGATATCGCCGGTGATGACCATCGTGGTGTTGAAGCCCAGACGGGTCAGGAACATCTTCATCTGCTGTTCGGTGGTGTTCTGAGCCTCGTCGAGGATCACGAACGCGTCGTTCAGCGTACGACCGCGCATGTAAGCGAGCGGCGCCACTTCGATGGAGCCGTCGTCCATGTACCGCTTGAGCTGGTCGGCGCCGAGCATGTCGCCAAGCGCGTCGTACAGCGGGCGCAGATACGGGTCAACCTTGTCGTTCAGCGTGCCGGGCAGAAAGCCGAGGCTTTCGCCGGCCTCCACGGCCGGGCGCGTAAGGATGATGCGGCGAATCTGCTTGTCCTGGAAGGCACGCACAGCCTTGGCCACGGCCAGATACGTCTTGCCGGTGCCTGCGGGACCAATGCCGAAGGTGATGGTGTGCGATTCGATGGCGTTCACGTAGGCCACTTGTCCGGCGGTTTTCGCACGGACCGGCACGCCGGCGGCAAAGGTGATGACGCCGGGAACCGTGGGCTTGCGGTACGTCGGGTCGTGGGAGCCGGCAGAACGTGCATGGGCGCGTTCGTTTGAGGTCGATTGCGCCAGTTTGTCATGCACCGGGCCGTGACCTGGATGTTCGAGGCGCACGTGGTTCTTGAGCACGTTCTGGTCGAGCATGCGACGCACGGTGTCGGCGTCCATAGGCGCGGTGTAGGCGGCTTGGATGATGGTGTTGACCAAATCCTCGGCCTGTGCGGCCTGGGCTTCGGTCTGCTTGGAGCGGGAGACGATCGCCACGCGGTTGCCGCGCACGATAATCGTCAGGTCCGGAAAGGCGCGCTCCACCTCGCGAATGACCTCGTCAACCGGGCCGAGCACGGCGACGGGGTCAAGTTGGGGCGGGATGGTGATGGTACGTGTAGTCGTTGCCACGAAGCGGATATTCCCCTACTACTCGTCGAGCTTTTCGCCGGTCATCACGTGCGCGTGCACGTGGAAGACGGTCTGGCCGGCGTCGAGACCGGTGTTGAACACCAGTCGGTAGGCGCCGTGAAATTCCTTGTCGGCGATGTTCTGCGCGATGGAGACGATGTGGGCCAGCTCGGTCGGGTCGTCGGCGGCAAGTTCGGCGACGTTGGCGTAGTGCTTCTTGGGCACCACGAGCACGTGGACCTTGGCCTTGGGGTTGATGTCGTTGAATGCGTAGGTCGTCTCGTCCTCGTAGACCTTGCTGCTGGGAATCTGCCCTGCGATGATCTTGCAGAACAGGCAATCGTCGGATTCGCTCATCATGCTCCTTGGTTTGATGTTGCTACGCACCAGCTTAGCGCGTGGGCGTTACTCGTAACGTCCCAACACCCGAGACAACAGCGACAACGCTACAGGACCGGCCGTCGCGGCTCTCAGAATATTGTGCCCCAGTACGCAGCTCACCGCTCCGGCCTTGACGAAATCAGCTACCTCCTGCTCACTGATGCCGCCCTCAGGCCCGACCACCACACTGACAGTCCGCGGCCGACCGTCCTGGAGCGTGCGTTCCACCAACTGCGCAACCTTCTCCTCCACGCCGGACCACGTATCGGTAGCATCCTGATGCAGCACAATCACCACATCGCCATGCACGCAGGCCCTGCGGCAGATGGCCACGACCTCTTTGCTGGACGCGCACGCCTCCAATTGCGGCTTAAAGGCGCGCCGCGACTGCTCGGTGGCGGCATCCAGTACCGAATTCCACTTCTTGTCTGTACGGCCGACCTTCCACTTGGCAATGGATCGGTCCGCCTGCCATGGCACCACTTGGTCGACGCCGATCTGCGTAGCCATATCGATGGCCTGCTCATCATGGCCGGTTTTCGCCAATGCCTGAATCAGCGCCAAACGGGTGAGCTGCTCGGGTTCGCGCCCCACTTCCACGACTTCAGCCAGTCCGGCTTCAGGATCGGCCATCACTGCCTGGATTCTCAAGCCGTTGCCGTCGGAAAGTTGCAGGCTGTCCCCTGCCTTGAGTCGCATGGCCTGCACGGCATGGCGCTTGATGTGAGCAGGCAGGGTTAGCTTCCAGCCGGCGTGGAGTTCGTCGCTGTTCACCGGGACGTCGTCGACCTGCGGGTCGAAAAGAAAAAGGGCATCAGTCATGACTTCAAGGCTACACGCGACACGCCGGGCACACGCGCGAATTGCATCCCTGTAATTTCATGCTAAGCTATTTACTCGTTGTCCAAACGACACCTGCCCGGGTGGCGGAATGGTAGACGCGCTAGCTTGAGGTGCTAGTGCCTATTTTATACGGGCGTACGGGTTCAAGTCCCGTCTCGGGCACAGATAAACCCCTTGCATTGCAAGGGGTTTTTCGTTATCTGCACACACGAAAGGCCACCAATGCAGTTCATCACGCTGGACACCGTTGACGACCCGCGCGTCGAAGCGTATGTGAGCCTCACCGAAATGCAGTTGCGCAATCGCTTGGAACCAGCCAAGGGCGTGTTCATCGCCGAGTCCCCCAAAGTCATCGACCGCGCGCTGGCCGCTGACCGCGAACCGCTGTCACTGCTGGTCGAGGAACCTTGGCTGGAGGGCATGAAAGACACCTTCGACTTCATCGACGGGCGCTGGGGCGCGGATATTCCCGTCTACGTGGCCTCACCTGAGCAGCTCAAGCGTCTGACCGGCTACCGTTTGCATCGCGGCGCCCTATGCGCGATGCGACGCTGGCTGCTGCCCTCCGTAGCCGAGGTCTGCAGGAGCGCCCGCCGCGTGGCAGTAATGGAAAACATCGTGGACCACACCAATGTGGGCGCACTGATGCGTTCGGCGGCCGCGCTCGATGTGGATGCCGTGCTGGTCACGCCCTCCTGCGGTGATCCGCTGTACCGACGAGCCGCTCGTGTGTCGATGGGCACCGTATTCCAGATTCCGTGGACCCGTATCACCGGGTTCAACGACGACGGTACCGAAAACAAGCATTACTGGCCGTTCCAGGGCATCGACGAGTTGAAGTCGCTGGGCTTCACCACTGTGGCCATGGCATTGGAGGATCGTTCGATTTCGTTGGACGAACTGACACGCCGTCTGCACGCGCCTGACGAAGATCCGACGCATATCGACAAGCTCGCGCTGATCTTCGGCACCGAGGGCGACGGCCTGTCCCACCATACGATTGCCCGCGCCGATTTGACCGTGAAGATTCCGATGAGCCACGGCGTGGATAGTCTGAACGTGGCGGCATCCAGCGCAGTGGCGTTCTACGCGACACGCTAAGGAATCGCACGCGCCCCTAAAAGGCCGAATCCTTAACAAATCTACGAAACTGTTCATCGCAAGTTCACGGCACGCGGGTGGCAAAAGCCTTGCATGTTCGATTTTTTCTGCAATTATTAACTATGTAAACCGAATGCAAGGAAGCATCCGGCCCAGTAGTGCGGTGTCGAAAGACGCTCAGTAACAGAGAGGACAGTTACGATGGCCAAGAATCCCAAGATTCTGTCGATTGTGCTTGCAGGTGGTGAGGGGACCCGCCTGATGCCGTTAACCCGCGATCGCGCGAAGCCCGCCGTTCCCTTCGGTGGTGTGTATCGTCTGATCGATTTCCCGTTGAGCAATCTGGTGAACTCCGGGTACCGTCAGGTCGTGGTGCTCACCCAGTACAAGTCTCACTCGCTTGACCGCCACATCTCCCAGGTCTGGCGTTTCTCCCCGCTGCTTGGTTCGTACGTCTCCCCTGTGCCCGCGCAGCAGCGTCTCGGCAAGCATTGGTATCTCGGCTCCGCCGACGCCATCTACCAGACCATCAACATCATCGAGGATGTCCAGCCGGACATCGTGGTGATTGTGGGTGCCGACCACGTCTACCGCATGGACTTCGAACAGATGGTTCAGCAGCACATCGAGTCCGGTGCTGAGTTCACCGTGGCCGGTATCCGCCAGCCCATCGAGGAATCGAACCAGTTCGGTGTGATTGAGGTCGATCACGATCACCCGAACATGATCAAGAACTTCCAAGAGAAGCCGGCCAACACCACCGGTCTGCCGGACAATCCGAACCAGATTCTGGCTTCCATGGGTAACTACGTTGCCAACACCAAGGCCCTGTTTGAGGCTCTGTCTCTCGATGAGAAGGCTGCCGACACCAAGCACGACATGGGCGGCGACATCGCCCCGTACTTCGCTTCTCGCAACGAGGCCGGCGTCTACGACTTCAACTCGAACGAGATTCCAGGCTCCACGGCCACTGATCACGCTTACTGGCGCGACGTCGGTACGATTAAGCAGTTCTACGATGCACACATGGATCTGATCGCCTATGTGCCCGAGTTCAACCTATACAACCAGGATTGGCCGATTTACACGATGTCCGGCAACCTGCCGCCAGCCAAGTTCGTGCACGCGGGCCGCGACCGTCTGGGCCACGCCACCGATTCAATCGTCTCCCCCGGTGTGATCGTCTCCGGCGGTGAAGTGCACCACTCCGTGCTCTCCCCCAATGTGCGTATCCACTCGTGGGCACAGATTGTCGATTCCGTGCTGTTCGACGGTGTGATCATCAACCGCCGTGCCCGCGTGTACAAGGCAATTCTTGACAAGAATGTGGTGCTCACCGAAAACTCCACTGTCGGCATCGATACCGAGCACGATCTGGCCCGCGGCTTCACTGTCACGCCAGACGGCATCACGGTTGTCCCGAAGAACACCATCGTCGATGACTGATTGACCAGTCCAGACATGGAAAAGCCCCGTATCATGCGGGGCTTTTCTCGTATAGAGCTCCCTCATCAGAGGGAGCTTACTAAGCGCTATCAGTACTTTGGCATGTTGTCGAAGTTGAAGCCTAGGGCGGCGAGCTGGTCGCGGCCTTCGGGTGTGATGCGCTCCATGGTCCAGCGCGGGTCCCACGTCCAGTCGATGCGGAACTCCTCGACCAGACCGGCCAGTGTGGAGGCGCATTCGTCCTCGATAAGGTCGGTCAGCGGGCAGGCCGGCGTGGTCAGCGTCATCGTAATAATGGCGCGGCCTAGCTCATCGATCTCAATGCCGTAGACCAGACCCAAATCGATCACGTCGATGCCAAGCTCCGGATCAATCACCTGATGCAGTGCCTCGCGCACGTCTTCGGCAGTGGCGCGGCCGATATCGTCAATCGCCTTGATCGGAATCTCGCTGCCATCGGACTGTTCGTCATCCCGGCAACCGCATTTGCCATGGTGACCGCCACACGCACAGGTGTCATCGCCGGACGCAGCAGAGTGCTCGATCGGGCGTCCGTTCGGGAAGCCCTTGGCCAAGGCCGGGTTGGCCATCACGCGGCGAGCGGCCTCCTCGTCCTGCAGGACGCCGTTGACGGCATCGAAAACGGATGGCTGTGGTTCGGGAACCAAATTATCGTTGGACATATTTCCTCAGTTCTTTGCAGCGAGGGCTTTGGCGATGGAGTCCTTCAGCCCTTCCCAGCCTAGCAGAGCGCATTTGATGCGCATAGGGTATTTCGACACGCCTTGGAATACCACGGCGTCGCCGAGCTTTTCTTCCAGGTTCTCGTCGTCCAGACCGGCACCGCGCGATTCCATCAGCTTGTGGAATGTCTGTTCCAGATCCATGGCCTCGTCCACGGTTTTGCCGCCCACCAGATCGACCATCACCGACAGGCTGGCCTGCGAAATGGAGCAGCCGTGGCCGTCCCACACCAATCGCTTGATGGTGTGCGGTTCGTCATCGGAGACTTCGACATGGATGGTCGCCTCGTCGCCGCAGGTCGGGTTGAACTGGTGCGATTCACCGGGCGTGCAGTATTCGTGGCTGGCTTGCACGGTGACATTGGCCGCCGCGTCCGCGGACTGTTCGACCGCCGCGTTGGGCGCAAAGGATTCCTTGCCATGCGGATGTTTTGACGCCTCGAGGATGACCTCTTGGTACATCTGTTCGAGGTCATCCCCGCTCATACCGAATTCGTTCATGGTGATCTGTTTTACTCCACTCCAAAGAACTTACGGATACCCTTGGCCGCTTCGACCAATGCTTGGGCATCTTCGACCGAATTGTAGACACCGGAGGAGGCACGGTTGGATGCGTATAGGCCGAAGTGGCGGTGTACCGGCTGGGCGCAGTGGTGCCCCACGCGAATCGCGATGCCCTGGGCGTCGATGAACTGGCCCACATCGTGCGGGTGCACGCCGGCCACGTCGAACGCCACGGTGCCGATGCGGTCCACGTTTTCGCGCGGTCCGAGGATACGAATGCCATCGATGTCGCCGAGCTTCAGCAGTTCGGCGGCGATGGTCTTCTCATGGGCTTCGATGTTCTCAAGACCGATATTCATCATCCATTCGGCGGCGACGCCTGCGGCCACCACTTGGGCGACCGGCTGGGTGCCGGCCTCGAAACGGGCCGGAGGGGCCATGTATTGGGCCTCGTGGTCCATGTAGGCGAGCTCGACCATGGAGCCGCCGAAGTTGGCCGGCGGCAGGGCTTCGAGCAGTTCGCGCTTACCGTACAGGAAACCGACGCCGGTAGGACCGTACATCTTGTGCGCGCTCCAGGCAGCGAAGTCCACATCAAGCGCATGGAAATCGACTTTGAGGTGCGGTACGGACTGGCAAGCGTCCAAGATGAAGATCGAACCTACTTCATGCGCACGCTTGATGATAGGGGCGATGTTGGTGATGGCACCCGTGGTGTTGCCCACGTGGGTGACAGCCACGACCTTGGTACGCTCGGTGATGACTTCGTCGAGGTTGTCCGTACGCACACGGCCGTCCTCGGTCAGGTCGATCCACTTGAAGGTGGCACCGGTACGGTAGGCCAGCTCCTGGAACGGCAGCAGCACCGAATGATGTTCCGCGCGCGAGACGACGATCTCATCGCCCGGCTTCAGGGCAAAACGCTTGGCGGCTTCTCCCCCACGGCCCAGCGACGCATTGCCGAACGCGGTGGCGAGCAGGTTCAGTCCGGCCGTGGCACCACCGGTGACGACGATCTCTTCTTCGCCTTCCGCTGCATTCGCGCCGACCAGCTTGGCGACCTTGGCACGGGCCTCTTCGAAAGCCATGGTACTACGGGCCGCCAGCTCGTGGGCACCGCGGTGCACGCCGGCGTTGATCGTACGGTAGAAGTTCGCCTCGGCGTCGATCACCGCATTCGGCTTCTGCGAGGTGGCCGCAGAATCCAGGTACACGAGCGGGTGCCCGTGAATCTCCTGATTCAGAATCGGGAACTCGCCCCGAATCTCCTTAAAATCAACCATTATGTTCCCCTACTTACGTAACAATTGTACGAAACGAGTGGGAGTCGGACATGGCCTGTTCGCGACCGTAAAGACTTGGCCTGAGCGGCCCGGAACGTGTCGAGAATAGGGCATGTCAGACTCCCACGGTCACGGTCTCAGGCCAGCGCGGACTCGGAATCAGCACCCTCGGGCAGGTACTGGTCGTAGCCGTTCTCTTCGAGTTCGTCGGCCAGCTCAGGGCCGCCGGTCTTGACGAAGTGGCCGTCGGCGAACACGTGCACGATGTCCGGCTTGATGTACTTCAAGATACGGGTGTAGTGCGTGACCATGAGGATGCCGAACTGGTTGGCTTCCTTGGCACGGTTCACGCCTTCGGACACGATGCGCAGGGCGTCCACGTCCAAGCCGGAGTCGGTTTCGTCAAGGATGGCAAACTTCGGCTTCAGCAGTTCGAGCTGCAGCACTTCGGCGCGCTTCTTTTCACCGCCGGAGAAGCCTTCGTTCACGGAACGGGAGGCGAACTTCGGGTCCATCTTGAGGCGCTTCATGGCTGCGGACAGGTCTTTGGCCCACTGGCGAATACCGGGAGCCTCGCCGTCGATTTCGGTCTTGGCGGTGCGCAAGAAGTTGGTCATGGACACGCCCGGTACTTCGACCGGGTATTGCATGGCCAGGAACAGGCCGGCCTTGGCGCGCTCGTCCGGAGTCATCTTGAGGATGTCCTTGCCGTCGAGGAGGGCCTCGCCGGAGTCGACCACGTACTTGGGGTGGCCGGCCAACGTGTAGGCGAGAGTGGACTTGCCGGAACCGTTGGGGCCCATGATGGCGTGGGTTTCGCCGGAGTGGACGGTCAGGGTGGCACCCTTCAGGATCGGCTTGATGCCTTCCTTGGTTTCGACGTGGACGTGCAGGTCCTTGATTTCGAGTGTTGACATTGTTGTGCTCCTAAAAATGCTGTTCTTACTTGTCTTCGAGGACCTGTGCCATGGCGTCGTTTTCGCCACGGGCCAGTCGGCGGTCAATCACGGTCATCAGATGTTCGGAGATGGCAGGAATGCCGATCTCCTCGACGAGTTCGCCGAAGAAGCCACGCACCACGAGCTTGCGGGCGTCGGTTTCGGGGATGCCGCGGGATTCGAGGTAGAACAGTTCCTCGTCGTCGAAGCGGCCCACCGAAGAGGCGTGACCGGCACCGATGATGTTGCCGTTTTCGATTTCGAGGTTCGGCTCGGAATCGGCGATGGCACCCGGGGTCAGGACCAGGTTGCGGTTGAGCTCGTAGGAGTCGGTGCCGGGGGCGGTGGGCTGGATGAGCGCGTTGCCCACCCAAGTGGAGTGCGCGCCCTTGCCGTCAAGCGCGCCCTTGTAGACCACGCGGGACTTGCAGTCGGGGTGGTTGTGTACCACCATCGTGCGGTGTTCGATGTGCTCGCCGGGGTCCACGAAGTAGATGCCGAGCATGTTGAGGTCGCCTTGTTCGCCGCCGAAGTCCTGATCCATGCGGATGCGGACGATGTCGCCGCCCAAGGTCACGACGGAGTGGCGCAGGGATGCGCCTTCGCCGACGTGGATGCGGTGGTTGGCCACATGCTTGGCGGTTTTGGCCCATTCCTGAACGAACGTGGTGGAGACGTGCGAGTCCTTGCCGGTGGTGATTTCCACGCCTTCGGCCAGTCGTGCGTCACCGTTGTGTTCCACGACGACGTCCGCATGAGCCTTGTCGGCGGCGGCGATCACCAGATGGAAAGCGTCGAGGTCCTCCCCCGCGCCGTGCACCTTGACGAGCACGGGCTGGGCGATCTCACCGGACAGTTCCAGAATGGTTGCGGTGTGGCCGGATTCCCATTCGACTGCGGAGACGCGGTCGTTGGGCTTGGACACAGTGCCGGACAGGCCCTCACCGAGCTTGATCTGGCTGAGCTTCACGCCTTCGGCCAACGGCGAGCCGTCAATCATGGAGACTTCGATCTGCGTTTCGCCGGAAGGCTTGAACACGGTGAAGAACTCGTTGATGCGCTCGATAGGCGTGTAGCGCCATTCGTCCTGCTTGCGGCTGGGCTCCGGGTAGTCGCCTGCGTTGAACGAACGCACGGCATGGTCCACGGAGGACGGCATGGCGGCCGGAATCGCGTACGGGTCGTTGGGGTCGGCGACCGGAATCTTGATTTCCTTGACGGGTGTTGTGTTGTCGGTCATCGGAATCAGCCCACCGATCCTTCCATCTGAAGTTCCACAAGTCTGTTGAGTTCAAGCGCGTATTCCATCGGCAGCTCGCGGCTGATAGGTTCGACGAAGCCGCGCACGATCATGCCTCGCGCCTCTTCCTCCGTGAGTCCTCGGCTCATCAGGTAGAAGAGCTGGTCTTCGGAAATCTTGGAAACGGTGGCTTCGTGGGCCATCGAAACGTCGTCTTCGCGAACGTCGACGTGCGGGTAGGTATCGGAGCGGGAGAAGTCGTCGACCAGCAGGGCATCGCACACGGTCGAGTTGGACGAACCGTACGCGCCCTTGACGATTTTGACCAGACCGCGGTAGGCGGAGCGGCCGCCGCCGCGCGAGATGGACTTGGCGACGATGGTGGAGCTGGTGTGCGGTGCCAAGTGAATCATCTTCGCGCCCGTGTCCTGGTACTGGCCCTTGCCGGCAAAGCCGAGGGACATGGTGGATGCCTTGGCGTACGGTTCGGCGAGGATGCAGGCCGGGTACTTCATGGTGGCCTTGGAACCGATGTTGCCGTCCACCCACTCCATCGTGCCGCCCTCACGCACGTAGGCACGCTGGGTGACGAGGTTGTAGACGTTGTTCGACCAGTTCTGCACGGTGGTGTAGCGCACGCGGGCGTGCTTCTCGACGATGATCTCGACGATGGCGGCGTGCAGCGAGTCCTCGGACCAGATCGGGGCGGTGCAGCCTTCCACGTAGTGCACGTAGGAGCCTTCGTCCGCGATAATCAGCGTACGTTCGAACTGACCCATGGCCGGGGTGTTGATGCGGAAGTATGCCTGCAACGGGATGTCCACGTGCACGCCCTTCGGCACGTATACGAACGAGCCGCCGGACCATGCCGCGGTGTTGAGGGCGCCGAACTTGTTGTCCTCCGGGGGCACGACGGTGCCGAAGTACTTCTTGACGAGTTCAGGGTATTCGCGCACAGCGGTGTCCGTGTCGACGAAGATCACACCCTGCTTCTTCAGGTCCTCACGAATGGAGTTGTAGATTACCTCGGACTCGTACTGGGCAGCCACGCCGGAGACGAGGCGGTTCTTCTCCGCCTCCGGGATGCCAAGGCGATCGTAGGTGTTGCGGATATCGTCCGGCAGCTCCTCCCACGACTTCGCCTGCTTCTCGATCGGCTTGACGTAGTACTTGAAGTCGTCGGCGTTGAAGCCGGAGAGATCCACACCCCAATCGGGCATGGGCTTTTCGAGGAACGCCTTGAATCCACGCAGACGCATGTCGAGCATCCACTGCGGCTCGCCTTTGTCGGCGCTGATCGCGCGTACGACGTTCTCATCAATGCCTCGTTTTGCGGCTTCGCCGGCGGCATCAGAATCATGCCAACCATAGTTGTAGTCGCCGAACTGGCTGATGATCTCGTCATCCTTCTTGATCTTGTCCTCGTTGACGCGGGTACGATCAGCCACATACTGGCTCATCTCCACGTCAGCGGCGGCGTTTGGCGCTGTGTTTTCGGTCACCATCCTGCCTTCCTTGTATCACACTTAACCCTATGAAAACCTAGCAGAACCCAAGTGCAAACACTAGCTGCCCTGACGCATATTGGCTGTGGGCTTGATTACATGCGGGCGCCATCGGGCCATGCGGCATCACGGATGGCGCCAAACGGCGAAGGCGTGGCGGCGAAGCATCCTGAGATGCCGTGCCGTCACGCCTTCATCGTGCGCGGACCGACCGCGCGGGATCCACGGTCAGCGGGCCGCCTGATGGCCGAGCGCCGCCTTGACCAGACCGGCGAACAGCGGATGTGGCTTGGTCGGGCGGGACTTGAACTCCGGGTGAGCCTGGGTGGCCACATAGAACGGGTGCACGTCCTGCGGCAGTTCCACGAACTCGGTGAGCTCGCCATCCGGGCTCTGGCCAGAGATGCGCAGGCCGCCTTCGCGCAGACGATCCTTGTACGCCACGTTGACTTCGTAACGGTGGCGGTGACGCTCGGTGACATGCGTGGTGCCGTACAGTTCGGCGACCAGCGAGCCTTCCTCCAGCTCAGCCGGGTAGGAGCCAAGACGCATGGTGTGGCCCATGTCGCCCTTGCCGGCCACGATGTCCTTCTGCTCTTCCATGGTGGCGATCACCGGGTTGGCGCAATCGGGCTCGAACTCGGAAGAGTTCGCGTCTTCAATGCCCAGCACGTGGCGGGAGTATTCGATGACCATGGACTGCAGGCCCAGGCACAGGCCAAGGGCGGGCAGCTTGGTTTCACGGGCGAACTTCAGGGCGCCGATCTTGCCATCGATGCCGCGGATGCCAAAGCCGCCGGGGATCACGATGCCGTCGACGTTGTCGAGAGCGGCGGCCGCACCTTCGGTGGTTTCGCAACGGTCGGCCGCAACCCACTTGACGTTGACCTTGGCCCAGTTGGCAAAGCCTCCGGCCTTGATGGCCTCGGTGACAGACAGGTAGGCGTCCGGCAAATCGATGTACTTGCCGACGATGGCGATGTTGACCTCGTGCTTGGGGTGGTGGACGCGCTCAAGCAGGTCTGCCCATTCATCCCAATCGACATCGTGGAACGGCAGGCCGAGCTCACGCACCACGTAAGCATCAAGGCCCTCTTCGAACAGGATCTTCGGTACATCGTAGATGCTCGGCGCATCCACGCAGTTGACCACGCCTTCGGCATCGACGTCGCACATCAGGGAGATCTTGTCTTTGATGGACTGGTTGAGCGGGCGGTCGGAACGCAACACGAGGGCGTCCGGGGAGATGCCGAGTTGACGCAGCATCATCACGGAGTGCTGGGTGGGCTTGGTCTTGAGCTCGTGGGCGGCGGAAATGTACGGCACCAGGGAAACGTGCACGAACATGCAGTTGTCCGGGCCGAGATCGCGGCGCACTTCGCGGGCGGCCTCAAGGAAGGGCTGGGACTCGATGTCGCCGACAGTACCACCGATCTCGGTGATGATCACATCCACGTCATCGGAAGCCTGGGCGCGCATACGAGACTTGATTTCGTTGGTGATGTGAGGGATGACCTGCACGCACTGGCCGAGGTATTCGCCGGCGCGCTCCTTGCGCAGCACTTCCTGATAGATCTGACCGGTGGTGACGTTGGCCTTCTGGCTCAGGAAGACGTCGAGGAAACGCTCGTAGTGGCCGATGTCGAGATCGGTTTCAGCACCGTCTTCGGTCACGTAGACCTCACCATGCTGGAACGGGTTCATGGTGCCCGGGTCGACGTTGATGTACGGATCGAGCTTTTGCTGCAGAACATGGATGCCGCGGCTGCGCAGCAAACGACCGAGCGAAGATGCGGTCAGGCCCTTGCCGAGAGAGGAAACAACGCCGCCAGTGACGAAAATATGCTTGGTGACGTGCTCTTGAGAATTACCATGTGTTCTTCTAACCATGGAATTCCACTCTATCATCCGTGTATGACCCGGCGTGTTCATGACGTGGCCGGTGTAGTCGCGCGTAGGCGGCCCGTCTCGTCCTGCCTTGGCCAGCATATGGTCGAATACACGGCGCACTTCAGGCCCATAGGGCGCACCAGGACGAGGATTCTGGTCCGATTCGTCGGAACAGGAATCCCGGGCTCAACGTCGACTGATACCCGGGATTGGCTGGAGGGCTTGGTTCTATTCGCTCAGCAAGTGCGCCACAGCATCGAGCGCGAGCTTGTAGCCGTAGAAACCCATGCCGGTGATGGTGCCGGTGGCCACAGGGCTGATTACGGAACGCTTGCGGAACTCGTCGCGGGCGGACGGGTTGGAAATATGGACTTCCATAAGTGGCAGGTTCTCATCAATGACCATGTGCGCGGCGTCGGCGAGAGCATACGAATAGTGCGTGAAGGCGGCGGGGTTCATGACCACCGGGGTTTTCTCGTCGGCGGCTTGGTGCATCCAGCGCACCATTTCGGCTTCGTCGTCGGTCTGACGCACCTCGACTTCGAGGCCGAGGTCCTTGCCCCATTCGGCGCAGAGCTTGCGCAGGGTGTCGAGGTCTTGACGACCGTAGACGTCGGGCTGGCGGACGCCGAGACGTCCGAGGTTAGGGCCATTGACAACGATGACTTTGGTCATCGGGACTCCTTTTGTTTGTGCTTCTCTCCCTCCGCCCCTTCGGGGCACCTCCCTCATCAGAGGGAGGAAGAAGGTAGATCCGACTCCGGGGCACCTCCGTTAGAGGGGAGCCAAGTACTTTTTTCTGAGGGGATGGCGAACGGCACGGCCTGTGGCCGTTCAATTATTGCTGGATACGATGGAAGGCTTCTTCTACGGCGTCGGCGGGCGGGTTGTCGAGGTGTACGACGTGACCAATCTCGTCAAGGACCACGAAACGCAGTTCGTTGCCACGGGCTTTCTTGTCGCGATGCATCAATGCGAGCACGTCGTCGAACGAGCCGCCATGCCACGACGTCGGCAGACCCAGCGAAGCGAGCAACGAGCGGTGATAGTCAACCAGATCCTGATCGATGTAACCGATCAGATGGGCCAGCTCGGCGGCATACACCATACCGACGGCCACCGCATTGCCATGCCTCCAGCGGAAGTGCTCGAGCTTTTCGATGGCATGGCCCATCGTGTGCCCGTAGTTGAGGAATTCACGAAGACCCTTCTCCTTCAAATCGGAGGAGACGTGATAGACCTTGACCTTTACCGTGCGCTCAATGAGCTCGGCAACCACGTCTTCGAGCGGCGAGCCAAGGAATGTAGAGCCGACGAAAGCGCGCAGTTCAGCTGCGTGGTCTTCGAGGATATGAAGGATTTCGGGATCGCGGATGAAACCGGATTTGGCGACTTCGCCGAGACCCTCGATGAAGATGTCATTGGGTAGCGTAGCCAGCGTCTTGGTGTCGGCCAGCACACCGGCAGGCGTGTAGAACGAGCCGACGAGGTTCTTGCCCTGCGGGGTGTTGATGCCGGTTTTGCCACCGGTGGAGGCATCGACCATGGCCAGCAGCGAGGTCGGGCAGTTCACATAGCGCACGCCACGCATCCACGTGGCGGCCACGAAACCGGCCAAATCGGTTGCGGCACCGCCGCCAAGCCCCACCACGGCATCGGATCGGGTGAAACCTTCGTTGCCAAGGCGTTCCCAAATGCCGTTGGCCACGGTAATGGTCTTGCCGGGTTCGGCATCCGGAATCACGATGTCGGAAACCTCATAGCCGCCCTGACGCAACAGAGCGCGGGCACGATCGGAGTGTCGCTGCACCGACTGAGTGTGGATAAGCGCGATTTTGGCGGGTTTGGGTCCCAGCACATCGGCCAGATGGTTCATGGCACCTTCGCCAATGACCACATCATACGGCTCAATTGCCGCTCCGGTAACATGCACTGCTCGCTCAGATACCATATCAATCACTTTCTTCGCTGCGCCCTGAGGCGTAAGCCCCCGGGTATGGACATGAACGTTGGCGACCTCGCGGAATACTGGGTCACGCTGCTTGAACAGTTTTTTCCAACGGGAGTTGGCGTTGCCATTGAGCATGGGCCGGCCTCCCCCACGGTTCGCGCGTTCCATGGCTTCCGCCGGATCGGCATCAAGGTAGACCACACGACCGCCATGGTCGATGTAGGAGGCGAGGGCATGCTGGGTGGAGGACGTCATGGGAGCGCCACCGCCCAGCGAAAAGATACCGTCGAAATCCTCAAGCATATCGGCGATGAGATCGGCCTCGACCTCGCGGAATGCCGGCTCACCGTATTCCTCGAAGTAGGAGGGAATCTTCATGCCCACTTCACGTTCGATCTCCACATCGGCATCGGCGAACGGCAGACGCAACATATGCGCCACTTCCTTACCGACACGTGTTTTGCCGGCTCCCATCATGCCGATGATGACGGCGCGGGGGCGTGCGGTCATAATCTACGAATCCTCTCGACGATTGGTGGGTACAGTTGCTGATGGTTCCGTGGCAGTCGTCACGAAACCATACGCCCTTCGTTCAGCGCATGTGCTCCGGCCACGAGGCGAGATACGACTCAAGGTTGCGCCGTGTTTCGGCAACACTGTCTCCACCGAACTTATCCAGCGCGTACTTCGCCAAAGTCAGACGCACCATGGCCTCGGCCACCACGGATGCCGCAGGCACGGCGGTGCTGTCGGAACGCTGGTTGATGGCTTGTGCGGATTCGCCGGTCAGCACGTCGACCGTACGCAGGGCCTTGGGGATGGACGGAATCGGCTTCATGGCACCGCGTACGCGAATCACCTGGCCATTGGACATACCGCCTTCAATGCCGCCTGCGCGGTTGGACAGACGGTCGATGCGGCCGTCGGCGTTGACCACGATCTCATCGTGCGCCTGCGAACCGGGGCGGGAGGCTGCCAGGAAGCCGTCGCCGATCTCCACACCCTTGAACGCCTGAATGCCCATAATCGCGGAGGCCAGAGCCGCGTCCAGTCGGCGGTCGGACTCCACATACGTGCCGATGCCGGCAGGCACACCGTAAGCCAGCACTTCAATCACGCCGCCCAACGTATCGGCGGCCTTCTTGGCTTCATTGATGCGTTCGATGATACGGACCTCGGCCTCTTTATCCAACGTACGCACGGGAGAGGCATCCAACGCTTCCAGATCGTCAGGTGTGGGCAACGGCAAATCAGGGTTGGTCTGCACGCCACCGAGCGCCACCACGTGGGCTACGGTGCGGATGCCGAACGCCTGATCCAGGAACTGCTTGGCCACCTCGCCCAAAGCCACACGGGAGGCGGTCTCACGGGCGCTGGAGCGCTCCAGTACCGGTCGGGCGTCGTCAAAACCATACTTGCGCATGCCGGTCAGATCGGCGTGGCCCGGGCGCGGGCGGCTCAGCGGCGCATTGCGGCCTTCGCGCGGCAGGTCATGGTCGAGTGCATCGGCGCTCATGACCTCGGTCCACTTCGGCCATTCGGTGTTGGCGATTTCGATGGCCACCGGCGAGCCGAGGGTCAGGCCGTGGCGTACACCGGTCAGCAGACGGACCTTGTCTTGCTCGAACTTCATGCGGGCACCGCGACCATATCCAAGTCGACGGCGTGCCAGTGCGGAAACGATATCGTCCGTGCTAATACGCACGCCGGCCGGCAACCCTTCAATCATGGCCACCAATGCTTCTCCGTGCGACTCCCCTGCCGTCTGCCAACGCAGCATAACTTCCCTCGTTTCATGTGTGTACGTCTATGAGTACGTCTAACTAGGGGTTAATGTTAAGCTATGCCATACCTGTTCACGCTACCCGGTCTGCTATGTGGGCTTACACTGTCCATTGAGGATGTTCGTCATCGGCGGGTGCCGATCGCATGGGTGGCCGTGGGCGCGTTAATCCAGTTGGCCGCCGATTTCGCGTATGGAGTGGTGGCGAACGACCTGTTCGTGCTGTTGCAGGCACTGTTGTTCACCGTGCTATGTTGCCTGATCCAGTTCGCGTTGGCGTTGCTGGTGCCGCGGTCATTGGGATTCGGCGATGTGACCGCCTTGATACCTATGGGATTGTCTGTCGGACTGTTTGGCCTGTTGCCTGTGGTGGTCTGGTGGCTGGCGATGGGCGTTGCCGGCATCACATGGATTGCCTTGTGGACGCGATTCGACCCACAACGCACATCACCGGCACATGCGGGCAAGGTGCCGTATGTGCCGGTGATATTGGCGGGCGCGATTGTGGCGGTGGTGGTTGGGGTGTTGTCCTAGATTTCTCCTCCATCCGCTTTGCGGGAGCCCCGGGCTTAAGTCGAGCGTTACATTCCCCGCAGTGCTCCCCTCAGTCCGCTTTGCGGACAGCTCCCCTCGGCGAGGGAGCCAATGAAGAGACTAATGTCCGATCAGCTTCCCCAAGCGAAGGGAGCTAACGGGATGACTACTGGTTTTCGGCTTGCCACTTGCGTAGTTCGGCCACGTTCTGGTCATGTTCATCGGCGGTTGCGGCGAACTTGGTTTCGCCGGTGTCCAGATTGACCGTGCAGAAGTACAGCCAATTGCCGCTTTCGGGGTGCAGTGCCGCTTGAATGGCACTATCGCCGGGATTGCTGATCGGCGTAGGCGGCAGGCCGGAGATCTTGTACGTGTTGTACGGGTTGGACTCGTCCTGGGTCATCTCGGTGGTCACCTGCGCGGGCTTGACGTTATTGCCATAGGCCACGGTGGAATCCATGCCCAACGACATGCCCTGCTCCAAACGGTTCTCGATGACTCGCGTCACTTTGCCGTAGTAATCGGCTTTGTTGACCTCGGCCTCGGCGATAGAGGCGATGATCATCACCCGTTCGCGGTCACTGCCGGTCGGCACGCCCAATTCATCCAACTTGGCGATACGCTTATCGACCATGGCCTTGAGGATTTCCGAAGCGCTCTTCATGCTCTTGACGTTGTAGGTTCCCGGCTCCAGCCATCCCTCAAAGCTACCGCCCGCTTCATTGGGCAGAATATCCTTACCCTTGTTCTTGATAATCGTGTCGAATTCGCTTTGGGCAATGCCGGAAAGCTTCGCGGCGTCGGCGAACACATCGGTGGCACGTTCACCGGGACGAACCTCAAGGAAGCCCGATGCCTGGTTGGTGTCGGAGAGAACGGCGATCACATCGGATGCGGCCATATGCTTCTTCAATGTGAACGTTCCCGGATAGAGTGTCGCGCTATTGGCGTTGACCACGCTGGTGAACGCGGCAGTAGACTTGATGACTTCGGCCTTGAGCAGCTTATCGGCGATCTCCGCCGCACCTTGGCCCTCGCTCACGGTGAATTCGACCTCGCCATAGCCCGGTCCCGGATAGTCCGCGATGGCCGTCGACTGGTTGCTCCGGCTGTCGCGCCATGCGATGAGCTTGGTTACGCCGAAATAGCCGCCGCCGATAAGCAGGGCGACGATGGCGATAGCGATGATAATGCCACTGATACGCTTGCGCTTGCGATGTGCACGTCGCTTGCGCATCTCCTTGCGGGATTTCGGCGGTTCTGGCGGCTTGGCCCCGCGCATTGGTTCTGACCCCTGTTCGACCCAATGCGTGTTGTCATCAAAGAACTCGTTAAAATCATCGGTCATAACCGATACCTCACTACTCCCGGGTACGGTCGAGTGCCGTCTGCAAAATCACCACTGCCGACTGCTGGTCAACCACCGGCCTGTGCTTGTTCGAAGCTTTATGGGCCTCGAACAGTTGACGATGCGCACTGACTGTTGTTAATCTCTCATCTATCAATGACACCTGCGGAATCTGATACTCCGTAGAATCACTGTCTTCACTCTCTGCTTGCAGCCTCTTCTCCAGATTGGCCGCCCACCTGCGCGCTTTTTTGGCGCTTTTGCCTTCTGTACCGTCCATCTGCAGGGGCAATCCGACGATTACATGGTCCACATGTTCGTCTTCGATGACGTTCAGGACCTCGTCAATAGCAAAGAAATAGTCGCCGGCAACATGAATGTTGCCAGCAGGGTGTGCAAAGGTAAGCTCCGGGTCGGACAGTGCCAGTCCGACCCGGGCATTACCCAAATCAACGCCTAACCACACCACTGGCGGAATCAGGCTTTCTGCGCCTCGTGCTTGAGCGCTTCGAGGGCCTCGCCGATCTTGGAGGCATCGACACCGCCACCCTGGGCGAAGTCCGGCTTGCCGCCGCCACCACCGCCGAGGACCTTGGCTGCGCCACGTACCAGATCACCGGCCTTGATGCCGGCCTTGCGGGCGGCCTCGTTGGTGGCCACGGCGACCATCGGCTTGTCATCCTCGTTCACGCCGGCGAGGGCCACCACCACGGGGGCGTCTTCACCGAGTTGTGCGCGCACGTCGAGCACGGTCTTGCGCAGGGCGTCGACCGCGCCGAAGTGGCCCACGTTCTTGACAGCCACCTTGACCGGGGCCGCGGAGTCCTTGGTGTCAGCAACCAGCGCCGGAACCGAGGCGGCCAGCTGGGACTCGTACATGGAGGCCAAGCGACGATCGGATTCCTTGAGCTTGGCGAGCAGGGCGTTCACACGCTCGGCGAGCTCGTCCGGGCGAGCGTTGAGCTTGTCGGACAGCTGGGAGACCAGCGCGTGCTCACGAGCGTTGAAGTCATAGGCACCCTGGCCCACGACGGCGTCGACACGACGCACGCCGGAGCCGATGGAGGCTTCGGACAGGATGTTGACCATGCCGATCTTGCCAACGTGGTCCACGTGGGTACCACCACACAGCTCGCGGCTCCAGCCGTCTTCGCCGATGGAGACCACGCGTACGATGTCGCCGTACTTCTCGCCGAACAGGTGCATGGCACCGAGTGCGATGGCGTCGTCGAACTTCATTTCCTTGGTGGTCACAGCGAGGTTGTCGCGCAGCTTGTCGTTGACGCGCTCCTCGACTGCGGAGATCACGGACTTGGCCGGGGCCTTGGACCACTGGAAGTCGAAGCGCAGACGGTTCGGGGCGTCTTCGGAGCCGCGCTGGGTGGCCTGCGGGCCAAGCTCCTCACGCAGCGCCTTGTGCACCATGTGCGTGGCGGTGTGAGAGCGGGCGATGGCGCCACGGCGGGCCAGGTCGATGTTGGCGTTGACTTCGGCGCCGACGACCAGAGTGCCTTCGGTCAGACGGCACTGGTGGACGATGAGGTCCTTGATGGGCTTCTGCACATCGTCGACTTCGAGCACGGCGCCGTCGTCGGACAGGATCTCGCCCTGATCGGCAAGCTGACCGCCGGCCTCCGCGTAGAACGGGGTGCGGTCGAGAATGACCTCGACGTTGGCCGGGCCGGTCACGGCGGGCACGGAGCCCTTGCCTTCCTGCATGATGCCGATGACCTTGGCACGGGCGGACATGTCCGTGTAGCCGAGGAAGTCGATCGGCTTGGCGAGCGTCTTCTTGAAGTCGTCATAGACCGACAGGTCCACGTTGTGGCGCTTCTTGAGGGCGTCGGCGCGGGCGCGGGACTTCTGCTCGGCCATGAGTTCGCGGAACTTGGCCTCGTCGACTTTCACGCCTTGGTCGGCGGCCATTTCGAGAGTCAACTCGATCGGGAAGCCGTAGGTGTCGTGCAGAGTGAACGCATCAGAGCCGGAGACCACCGGGTCGGCGGTCTTCTTGGCCTTCTTGACGGCCACGTCGAGAATCTCGATGCCGTTCTCCAGCGTACGACGGAATGCATCTTCCTCGCCGTAGGCCGCTTCGGAGACATCGTGGAAGGTGTCGTTGAGCTCCGGGTAGCTGGCGACCATGGCCTCCTTGGAGACGGGCAGCAGCTCGGGAATCACCGGATCGGTCACGCCAAGCACGCGCATGGCCTGCACGGTGCGACGCAGCAGGCGACGCAGCACGTAGCCGCGGCCGACGTTGCTCGGACGCACGCCATCGGACATAATCATCAGCGCGGAACGCACGTGGTCGGCCACGACACGGAACTTGACATCCGCGGCCTCGTCCTCGCCGTACTTGCGGCCGGACAGGCGCTCGGCGGCCTCGATGACCGGGAAGACCTCATCGGTCTCGTAGATGTTCTGCTTGCCCTGCATCAGGTAGGCCAAGCGTTCCAGACCGGCGCCGGTATCGATGTTCTTCTGGGCAAGCTCGCCGACGATGTGCAGGTCGGTCTTGGACTTGACGTTGTCGACCTCGTAGTTCTCGAACACGAGGTCCCAGATCTCGATGAAGCGCGTCTCATCGGCCGCGGGACCGCCATCACGGCCGTATTCGGGGCCGCGGTCCACGTAGATCTCGGAGCAGGGGCCGCCAGGGCCAGGGCCACCGGTGGTCCAGAAGTTGTCTTCCATGCCGAAAATCTGCATGTGCTCGGGATCGAAGCCCTCGTTCTTCCAGATGGAACGGGCCTCTTCATCGTCGGTAAAGGTGGTGACCCACAGCTTTTCCGGGTCAAAGCCGTAACCGCCCTGGTCCTGCGGGGTGGTCAGCAGCTCCCAGGCGTAGTGGATGGCCTCTTCCTTGAAGTAGTCGCCGATGGAGAAGTTGCCAAGCATCTGGAAGAAGGTGCCATGGCGGGTGGTCTTGCCGACCTCGTCGATGTCGAGCGTGCGCACGCACTTCTGGTTCGATGTCATGCGGCGCTTCGGCGGGGTCTGCTCACCAAGAAGGTAGGGAATGAACGGCACCATGCCGGCGATGGTGAACAGCGTGGTGGGGTTCGGGGAAATCAGGGATGCCGAAGGCATGACGAGATGATCATGTTTGGCAAAGTAATCGAGGTATCGCTTTGCGATGTCCGCAGTGCGCATGAGCGGATGAACTCCTTGTTTGGGTAATGGGCGCAGTTGCGCCTGGTATTGGTGGAAAAAGACTGGATTATGAGGACTAGTTTGTTCTAGCTGGTTCAGTGACTAGATGGCAAGGCGGCATGCGCGTGTCAGTTGGCGCGCTCGATGTACTGACGGTTGAGCTCAGCCTCGCGGGCTCGACGGGTGGCATTGAACTCGTTGATCAACCCTTCGAGTGTTTTCATCGGCACATTGTCCTGATCGGGGCCAAGCAGGAACTGGCGTGCCGCATCAGGCGTATTGGCCTTGACATAGGCCTGTGCCTTGGTGACGGCAACGATTCCGATGGCCACGCCGACGCCGACCCAGAAGATGCGTTTGAACATCACTCCCCCTTCTCGGCGGTGTCGTTGACGGTGGTTTTCGCGGCGTTCTTCGCAAGGAAGGACTGCCCCGTGGTTTTCAGCGCGTAGAAGGTGGAAGCAATCTTGATGATGGGCTTACCGAGGAAGGAGCCATACAGATCGGTCAACGCACCAACGTTGTTGGCGGTGGTGGAAGCCGCGGCGGAAATCTTGTTCACGTCTTCAAGCGACTTGTTGACCTGCTTGACGGTGGTCACGCCTTCGTCCAGCGCGGGGATGGCGTGTTCACCGGACTCCCGGACCGTCTGCGATATCTGATCAAACATCTTGCCCAGCCTGATCAGCGGATAGATCATGAAACCGGCCAATACTGCGAACGCGATGGCCGCGATCAGGCCAGCGATCTCTCCGACTTCCATTGTTGCCTCCTTGAGGTCACACTTACTCGGATAAGGGTAGCACTCCTCCCCTATTTACCCGTGCAACTGACGATAAAATACGCTATTTGCCGTATGAGACGATGGTCACGGCCTGCGAAAACGGTTTGGTCGTGTCGAAGTCGAGTACGGTTACCGAGCCGTTGGCCGGTCGTTCGCTAAGGTCAAGATCGGGGCCTCCGAAACGGTGGCCGAGGCTGAGCAGCGTGTTACCGTGCGAAATCTGAAGCACATCATCGCCATCCTTGAGATTGGGGTTGCTGGCGATGAGCTGGAATGCTCCTTCGACGCGCGTCCAGTATTCTTCATCGGATTCCGCGTCATGGAAGGGGTCGGCCTCTTTCAGGAAATCACGGGAGGCGGCCAGACCAAATTTGGCTACGATGTCGTTGTAGTCCTTCGCGCCGTGAGGTCCACCCGCAGCGGTCCAAGCCAGCGACATGTCCTGACCCTCGAAGTATCCGTAGCATTGTTCGCGGAAATGCATATCGGCCGTGAGTTCTGGCCGTGCATGTCCGGCAGCCTCATTGATATCGAGAATTCGCTTCGCTGTGATTTCGGCGCGAGAAGTATCGGAACAATATGCCGCCGCAAAATCATAGCCCTTAAGTTTGTGCCCGGCCCTGTCGGCATCGGCAAGTCCGGATGCGGTGAGCGGCGCATTGCACCATCCCTGAAGACGGTTGTATTTATTGAACGTGGTTTGCCCATGACGAACCAGATGCAAATGCAGAATCAGGGTTCCCATGCTACCGCAGTCCGCTAAAACGCAGGCCCGTCGCCCCCTCCATGGCACGCGAACCGCAGGAGACCGTCGACGAAACCGACAACAGGCCCATGCGAGTGCTCGGCTAGCGCACCCCCGCCGAGGCATTCGCCGACGAACTACTAGAACCAGCCGCGAACAAGGATGTTGCACTTACAAATAGATAACAGGCCCCAGCTGACATGACTGATTTGAGGTATGATATACGTATGTCATACCACTGTTATAAGGAGTAATGATGGCTATCAAGGAGAAGACCACAATCAGTCTGGATGCGCAGACCAAGCGTGACGGCATCGCCATACTTGACGCCATGGGGTTGAACCTGAGCACGTTTGCCGAAATGTCTCTCAGACAATTGGTACGCGACGGGCGTCTGCCATTCACGCCAAGCGTCCGCCCTTCATTCGAAAAAGACAACGAGGGATATCCCCTGTTCAAAGCGAACATGGATGATCCCCGCATCGTGACGCCCCAGATACGTGATGGTGCCGTGATCCTGCCGGAGGGTTGGGACGATGATGAAGACTGATCCGCGCCAGTTCGAGATATGGTGGGTGCCGTTCGCTTTTCCCGACAAGCCAGGCAAAGCGAAGAACCGTCCCAGCGTGATCCTCCAATGGGACGACGGCACCCGCATCGCCTTGGTGACCAAGGTCACCGGCAACACCTGGCGCGACGAACCGGGCTATGTGGTGCTGCGTGACTGGCAGGACGCGGGACTGAGCAAGCCCAGCGCCGTGCGATGCTCGCAACTGCTGCGGCTGCCAAGCAATCTTTTCCTCGATGACGGCCCGACAGGAAGACTTTCGGCATATGATGCCGGCCGCGTCGCCTGGGCGATCAACGAACTCTATCCGGGCCTACTAGCCTGAGAGCAACCGATACCGTCACCATCCCTGTCGAGGTGCTTGCCGCAGCACGGGTCACCGACGTCACTCTTGTCAAGTTTGGCGTGATGGGCTGTTGTCGCGGGCGAATCGTTCCCCGCTAACCGCTAATGCAGTCCGAAACAGCCGCTGCCTCCTGCCTCCCGATAAAAATGAATTCGTCAAATTCTTTCGGGCAGCGAATGCAGATACATGTATAGAGCATCTGTACTATTTTCAAGAATGCTCATTGTCTGCGGCAACGGTTCGGCATACACAGTTTTATAATCCACCTCATCGTACTCTTTCCGAATGGGGAAAGCCAAACGTTCATCGTCAACAGAAAAGTCTGCTTGTATACCCTCTTTATTCCCTCTTGCATCTACACGAATCCATCGGTCAATGGATCTCAGATAAATGGCATTCAAGGCATGGATGCAGTATCCGCTTTCAGGCGTACTGCCTAACGTAAGCCTTTGATAGCATATTCCGGCAGGAATGCCATTTGCTCTTAATAGGGCGGCCAATAAATTAGATTTTGCCCAACAAATACCGACGCCCTCTCTTAATGCGTCTGAGGCTGTTGCCGTGACTCTTTTGTCTTGGACATCCCATGAATGCTTGATTTCATCTCTAACAAAATAGTAGGCGGCTTTTGCCAGTTCGATTTCGCCTTCAGTGGAGTCTTTTAGTTCCTTGGCTTTTCTTTGCACACTCGGTTCATTCCAATCGATATAGTGCGAAAAGGCAAGGTAGCTACTGATATCATCTTGAATATCCAACATATAACACCTCCGAGAATCCCGATTCGTCGCTCTCTTACTTTTTACCCCGTTGCGAGGTTGGTTGTTTCAGCAAGTCCGACATAGCGGCTTCTCACCAAGCTATCTCATTTTCGTGCAGACCGATCTGCCACAACAACGACGACCAGATTGGCCAGCACCATGACAACAAGCGTGGCCACCAACGCAATCAATGCCTCCGATGCCATGTTATTGAAGCTCTTCTCCATGGCCCCGCCAATGATGATTTCAAGGGCGATGAGGAACAGGGCACATGCATCAACGAGGAATATCGGAGCGTACTGCTTGTGAATCCGATTCCATGTGTCTTCGGATGACATTGTTGCCGGCGTTTTGATGCCTACCGAATTCTGCAAAGGCAACGTTCCGTTCTTTGCATCACGATAGACCCCGACCAAAAACACGCCGACGACCACGGCCACAACTACTTCGACGATAAGCATGCGTCAAGGATATTTCTCTCCCCCCCCTAGACTAGTAATGGTTTGAATCCCGCCTGCCCACCGATGGCAGGTCGATTACGCGAGGTGACCATATGGCTCCAGTGGAGCGTCATATCGAGGAAGCGCTGTATCGCAGTGCCGTGGAACTGATCGAGCGAAGGTATCCGACAGGATGGGGAGGCGCGGCGGCGATGCGACTCGCCGGCAAAGACAACGGTAAACATGACGGAAGCAACGGCTCGGAGGCACTTATCGTCACGAGCGTGGCGATTGAGACACCCAATGCCGCCGCTTCGCTATGCATCGAGGTCGGAGCGATGTGCGAGGCGATGAAGCTTGATCGCCGTGTCACCCACACCATCTGCGTCGTACGCGATGACGAACACGCCCCGTTCACCGTGTTGTCTCCATGCGGCATCTGTCAGGAACGGCTGCGCTATTGGGGCGACGACGTGATGTGCGCCGTTTCAGACAACAATCAGGGAGAGCATCCGTTGTTCGTGCCGCTGCGCGACCTGCAGCCGCACCATTGAACTCAGATGTACCCACTCGCCGAATTGGAACACTACGAGCGATAAGCCGCCCTCGATTGAAATCCCTACCTCCCTAAGCTATGCAGTAGGCTCCGCCCGCAAGTCACACTGGTACAATTTTCAGGTTTGAGACTGTAGCAAGTTGAGTCGCTTTATCAGTAAGTCTGTATTTGGAGGTATCGATGGCCCATCGTCCGCTTATCGGCGTGGTCCCGTTGTGGGACGACAAATTGAATAGCCTGTGGATGCTGCCCGGCTATTTCGACGGCATCATCGAAGCCGGCGGTATCCCGGTGATGCTGCCGCTGACCGACGACGAGACCACAATCGGACAGTTGGTCGGCCAATGCGACGGATTCCTGGTCACCGGCGGCCACGACGTGGATCCGAAACGGTATGGCGAAACGGCCGGCCCCAAGACGGTCAAACTGTGCAAGGCCCGCGACCGGATGGAGGAGCGTCTGATTCCCTCCGTCATCGCGGCGGACAAGCCATTGCTGGGCATCTGCCGCGGCATCCAGAGCCTCAACGTCGCCTTGGGTGGCACGCTGTGGCAGGATCTGCCGGACGAACATCCCAGCCCGGTCGTGCATCATGGCGACAAGCCGCCGTATGACCCGGTGGTCCACGAAGTGTCGATCGCGCCCGATTCGCCGTTGGCCCGTGCGTTGTGGCCGCTGGGAGACAACGGCCCGAGTGAGGCGGAGGCCGATGAGGTCGATTCCTTCGGCAGGCCGTATCATCCGCGCGCCTATACGCTGGGCGTCAACAGCTATCACCATCAGGCGATTCGCACGCTGGGCCAGGGACTGGAACCGATGGCCACCGCGCCGGACGGCATCGTGGAGGCGGTCTGGATGCCGGCCAAACGTTTCGTCTGGGCCGTCCAATGGCATCCTGAGTTCTCCCACCGCGCCGATAGCAACCAACGTCGCATCCTCAGCGCCTTCATCGACGCCTGCTGACGCAAGCTCCCGCCAATCTCGACGAAACGCCTTCCAGGAAGCAGAACGGCGTGATTCCGTTCATCCAGTCTCCGGGAAAACGCCCGCGCCCCGGAACGCGAGAACCCCGCGTCCCTTGCGGGAGCGGGGTCCAAGCGGTATGTCCTTGATTCTGATATTTCAGATAAGGGGGCCCGAATCAGCGGGCGTAGAATTCGACCACGTACTGGATGTTGACCTGCACCGGGATCTCTTCGACCTCCGGCTTACGGGTCACAGTGGCCTTCAGGGACGGCAGGTTCACGTCGAGGTAGCCGGGGACCGCAGGCAGCACGTCACGGTGCACGCCTTCGGCGGCGATCTGGAACGGAACCATGGTCTGGCTCTTGGCCTTCACCTGAATGGTCTGGCCGGGCTTGACGCGGTAGGACGGGCGGTCCACGATGTTGCCGTCAACGAGGATGTGACGGTGCACCACGAACTGACGGGCCTGGGCGGTGGTGCGGGCGAAGCCGGCACGCAGCACCAGGTTGTCGAGACGGGTCTCGAGGTCGGTCAGCATGGCGTTACCGGTCTGGCCGGCAGTACGGGTGGCCTTCTCGTAAGCGGCGCGAAGCTGCTTCTCGGAGATGCCGTACTGAGCGCGCAGACGCTGCTTTTCGCGCATACGCACCGCGTAATCGGACTCGGTGCGGCGGCGGTCACGGCCGTGCTCGCCAGGAGCGTACGGACGCTTTTCGAAGATGCGCTGAGCCTTGGGGGTCAGTGCGATGCCGAGGGCGCGAGACAGACGCACCTGACGGCGAGAACGCTGAACGTTCGTCATTGGATTAATCCTTCTGTCGTTATCTGAACGGAACGCTTGCCTTGCATATGCCTGGCAAGCGCTGAGCCGGGCCTCCCCAGCGCTTCGTCGTGAACGAACACGAACGGGTTGGTTTTCTTGCGATCACCTACCGCCGACCCGCTGATGGGCTATGACTCCAGACGGTATCTACCTGCTGGCAGACACCAGCAGACCATATTACACCGAGGCTATGGACAGCACTCCGGCGTCCATGCGATACACCCGGTCTGCGTATTCGAGTGCATCGGGATCATGGGTGACCATGAGAATCGCCGTGCCGTTGTTGGCTTGGTCTCTGAGCAGACGCATTACGATGTCGGTGCTCTCCTGGTCAAGGTCGCCGGTCGGCTCGTCGGCGATGAGCAGGCTCGGCTGGTTCATCAGCGCGCGGGCGATGGAGACGCGCCGCATTTCACCGCCGGACAGCTCGCGCGGGTAGCTGTCTGCCAGATCGGCGACACCAAGCTGGGTGAGCAGCATGCGAGCTCGGGTGGCGAACAGGTCCGGACGGCTCGCAGCCGTGTTTGACGGCGTGTTTTCCCGGTCTGTGATTGGCGCAATGACATCCGGCATGAACAGGTCGGCGGCTGCTTCATCATTGGTGGCAGCGGCTTGTGCCACGGCATCGGTCGACGCAACAGCGTCCACCTGAGCAACGGCATCCGTTGCTTCTGCGTTTTGGGCGAACGGCAGCGGCTCCGGAAACATCGTTGCGGGCAGAATCACGTTGTCGAGCACGGTCAGGTTGCCGAGCAGGGTCTGGCTTTGGGTCACGAATCCGATGGTGCGATTCCTCAGCACGGACAGTGCTTTATCGCCCAAGTCGGCCACATTGCGTCCAGCCACGCTCACGGTTCCCGAGGTCGGGCGAATCAGCCCGGCGACCATGTTGATCAGCGTGCTTTTGCCGTTGCCCGACCGGCCGACGATGGCGATGAATTCGCCGGCATCGACGGTGAGGTTCACGTGGCTGACGGCGTCGAACGGCGTGCCGCGGCGGACGAACTGGCGGGTCAGGTCCGTCAAGGTCAACAGATGGTCCGGGGAGGGCGTCTCGGTTACGTGCGGCGAATCCGACGCAGTCGGCGCGTTCGGCTGAGCTGGCGTGGTCGGCGGGAGATTGGTCGGCCCAACCGTGGTCGGCTGAAGCGGCGTAGTTGTCTCAGTCATATCACTCCCCCTCTCGCAGGGTCAGGTAGGCTTCGGGCCGGCCGAGACGCCACATGGTGGCCAGCGAACCGATGATGCCGATGCTCGTAGAGCACACAACGGTCACGGCAATGAATCCGATCACCGCAACCGGGCTGGCTTGCAGATACGGCAATTGAAGCTGTTTGCCGATCAGCGAACTGAATGGGAAAATCACCAGGCTGGCCGCGCCGACGCCGATTACGCCACCGATCAGACCGATGATGGCGGATTCCTTCAGAATGATGGCATTCAACATGCCGCGCGTGGCGCCCATGATGCGCAGGGACGCGAATTCGCGTTTGCGTTCGTTCACCGACGAGGCGAATACGGCGAGCAGCACAATCACGCCCATTACCCAGATCACCGCCACGAAAATCTTGAGGTAGGTGACAAGCGCGGTCAGCGAAGTTCTGGTGTTGGCGGTGATGCCGCCGGGGTATACGTACCCCAAATCGGCGAACCGGGAGTCAAGACGCTTGATGTTCTCAGCCACGGTCTGCGCTTCGTAACCCCGCTGCGTCTTGATCATCACGGTGGAGACGGCTTCGCCTGCATATTCGGCGGGCATGACCTGCTTGGAGACCTTGGCCGAGGCGGCGACCATATCAGGCACGGTGTTTTGGCTGATGAACACCGAATTGTCGAGGCTGGTGCCGGTGTTGGCGAGCTGGGCGACGACCGGCCACTTATGGCCGTAGAGTTCGATGGTGCCGTCGGTGGACACGTTGACGTTTGCGCCGGCAATCATCTGACCGTCTTCAAGGGGGCCTTCGAACTGGGATGCGACCCATGGTTCGATGACGAAGTCAGTGTCCGGGTCGTAACCGATGATCTGCAGCTTTTCGGCACAGCAGGCGGCGGCCAGCGACGATATATAGGTCTGTTCGGTGGCCTGTGCGATGCCGTCGGCCTGCATGACCTCGTCGGCGATGTCTTTGGTGAAATAGAAAGTGCTGGGATTGCCGCTGGTGAGCAGCGCTTCAGCCTTCTGCGCGGTGTTTTGCGGCACGACCATAAGGTCGGCGCCCAGGCGCTTCTCCATACTGGTCATGCCGGTGTTGAGGTTCATGGTCAGCATGGTGCCGCCGAAGAACGTCAGCGCGAGGATGGTGACGACGGCGAGCAGTGCGCCGGTGCGGAACGGCTTGCGTTTGAGGTTTTCAATCGGAAGGCCGCGCAATGCGATATGGGATGGCACGATGAGTCCTTATGTTGCTTATAGTGCGGTTGCAATAAGCGAGACCGGAGTCCAGCGTTCGGAATGGCTGGGCTCCGGCCGTCTGCTCGATCAGTTGCGCTTGGCGGCGCGAGAGTCGAGCCAGATGGCGATGGCCGCGAACACGATGGTGAGCACGCCGAGCACGATGAGCGTGGGCAGCATAACCATGCGGCAGTGCATCATCGCGCCCTTGCAGATGCCGATCAGGAAGGTGGGTACGGCGAGTAGTAGCAGGGCGTTGGCTGCGGCGGCGATATTGAGGCCGATGCGAATCTGCGGGGCGACGAACAAAGCCACGACGCCAAACACGAGGATGACGACGCCGATGCCGGTGGCCGCCTGCTGCGAGTAGTGGCAGGCACCCGGCATGTCATGGCCGGTGCAGGCGTGCGCAAAGGTCTGGGGCGCGATGGTGATCAGCGCGCCGAACAGAATATTGGGCACGGATGCAAACAGCTTGTTCTTCATAACTACTTTTTCCTCTCCCCTGTTCCCAGGGCTCGTAGGCGCAACCTCCGCATTATGCCCAGATAGTGATGAAGAACACAAGTCTTGTTTTTTGTGAATTTATTTGGTATATAGCTCAGCCCCTCGTCAGAGGGGCCAATCTATCTACAACTTCTCAATAGGTGCTACGCGGAGCATGAGGCGTTTGACGCCGGCGGAGCCGAAGTCCACGGTGATTACCGAATTGCGACCCTTGTCTTGCGCGTCGGTGACCTTGCCGAGACCGTACTGATCATGGCTGATCATGTCGCCCACGGCGAAGTCGGCGATATTCAGGCCATTGTCCTTGGTGAGCTTCGAGCTGGGCACGGCAGAGCCGGTCGAACCGGATTTCGGTGTGGTGCGGCGCGTGGTGACCTTGCCGCCACGGGTACCGCCATATGAACCGGACGAAGAACCGGAACGGGAACGCGGCCCGTAAGACGACCCCGAACGGGAGCGAGACCCGTAGGAGGACGAGCCGGAGCGGGAATCATATGATGATGAACGGGAACCGTACGAAGAACCTGAACGGGAACCATACGACGAGGAGCCGGAACCCGAGCCATACGACGACCCATACCGCGACCGCGACCCATAGGACGAACCCGAACCGGACGAACCACGCGAGCCGAACGTCGACGACCCGCCAAACGTGGCACCGCCGAAATCGTCATCATCCCAGCCGCCCAAATCGTCGGCGAATCCATCGGTCTCCCAGTTGGCGCGCATACGCTCCACGCCGGCTTCACGGCGTTTCCAATCAATCAGCGAATCCGGAATCTCGTCGAGGAATTGGCTGGGCATCATATCGGCGGCCTGGCCCCACTGGGAGCGGACGGCGGCGCGCGTGACATACAGTCTCTGCTTGGCACGCGTGATGCCCACATAGGCGAGTCGGCGTTCCTCCTGCAGTTCAGTGGTGTCTTCCATCGAACGCGAATGCGGGAAGGTGCCCTGTTCCATGCCGGTCAGGAACACCACCGGGTATTCGAGGCCCTTGGCGGTGTGCAAGGTCATGAGCGTCACCTTGCCGGAGTCCTCCGCCTCACCGGGCAGCTGGTCGGAGTCGGCCACGAGCGCAGTGGTCTCCAGGAATGCGGACAACGTGGCGTCAGGCGTGTTCTGTTCGAATTCGGCTGCGGTGGACTGCAGCTGGGAGAGGTTCTCCAGACGGGAGGCGTCCTGCGGATCCACGGATTTCTCAAGTTCGGCCCTTAAGCCCGACTTCTCCAATACTTCGGCCACGATCTCGCTGGGCTTGGAGTCGTGCGCGTGCGTGAACTGCGAGAGCGCGCCCATCAGATCGCGGAATGCTCGTAGCGAGGTAGCGGTGCGGGTCGGCACCTCGATCTCATCCAAGTGCATGAGTGCGTAGAAGAAGCTGGTGCCATGCTCGCGCGCGTAGGCGAGCAGCACGCCTTCGGCGCGGTCGCCAAGCCCGCGCTTGGGCACGTTGAGAATACGACGTAGATTCACATCGTCGTCCGGATTGACGAGCGCCTGCAAATAGGCCAGCGCATCCTTGATTTCGCGACGTTCGTAGAACTTGGTGCCGCCGACGAGCTGATACGGCTGATTCGTGTTGATCAGCGCCTCTTCGAGCGAGCGAGATTGGGCGTTGGCGCGGTACATGATCGCCATGTCGGAGTAGGCGATGCCCTCTTCGGCGTGCAGGCGCGCGATTTCGGTGGCTACCCACTGGGCCTCCTGCTGGGCGTTGTCCGCCGCGTAGCCGACAATCGGCTCGCCCTTGCCGAGCGCGGTCCACAGTTTCTTGGGCTTGCGGCCCTCGTTGTTGCTGATCACCGCGTTGGCCGCATCCAGAATGGTCTGCGTCGAACGATAGTTCTGTTCGAGCATGATGGTCTTGGCGTTCGGGAAGTCCTGCTCGAAGTCCTGGATGTTGCGGATGTCGGCGCCACGGAACGCGTAGATGGACTGGTCGGAATCGCCCACCACGGTGATCCAGGCGGGGCCGGACTTGCCGGCGTTCGGCGCGCCCGGGATGGCCTTCTCCCCCGTGTCCACACCGGCCAGCTCGCGCACAAGCACGTACTGGGCGTGGTTGGTGTCCTGATACTCGTCGACGAGAATGTAACGGAAGCGGTGATGGTAGTACTCGGCGACGGCCGGGTCGGTGCGCAGCAACTCGACCGTGCGGCCGATCAGATCGTCGAAGTCGACGGCGTTGGCCAGGGCCAAGCGATGCTCGTATTCGGCGTAGATCACCGCATAGATGGCTTCAAGGTCGCCCACCGTGCCGAACTGGTAGCCGCGCTGGCCAGGCGTGAAGTCGGGCGCGTGAACGGCGAGGTTTTCCTTCCAACCGGTCAGATTGTTCTTGAGGTCGGAGATATGGCCGAGGATCGAGCGTGGAGTGTAGCGCTTGATGTCGAGGTTGAATTCGGTGGCGATGATTTTGACGAGTCGCTCGGAGTCGGCGGAATCATAAATGGAGAAGCCGGACTTGAGCCCGATGGACTTGCCGTCGCGCCTCAGAATGCGCACGCAGGCGGAATGGAAGGTGGAGACCCACATGCGCTGGGCCACCGGGCCGATCAGCGAACCGAGTCGTTCGCGCATTTCGGCGGCGGCCTTGTTGGTGAAGGTGATGGCCAGAATCTGGCTCGGCCATGCGCCGAACTGGCTCAAGATCCAGGCGATGCGGCGGGTCAGCACGCGGGTTTTGCCGGAGCCGGCACCGGCGCCGATCAGCAGCGCCTGACCGCGATATTGCACGGCTTCCGCCTGCTGCGGGTTCAGATCGCCTACAAGTTCCTGCGCGCTGCGTGCAATGACTTCCGGCTCGTCGTACACTGTTGCCTCCCTTTGAATCGCGACATTCATGTTTACCACATGCACGGGTCAGCGTAGGACAACGTACACTTACGAGTATCCATATCACTCACTGACATACAGCAATGGGAGGTCTAATGCAGGAACTTGAGGAGCGAATCCAAAGCGAGGGAACGGTGAAGGAGGGTGATGTGCTCAAGGTGGACGCGTTTCTGAACCACCAGTGCGACGTGCGTCTGTTCGACCGCATGGGTTCGGCATGGGCCGCTCATTTCGCCGGCAAGCACATCACCAAGATTCTGACCATCGAGGCGTCCGGCATCGGCATTGCGTGTGTGGCGGCCCAGCATTTCGGCAATGTGCCGGTGGTGTTCGCCAAGAAGGCGCAGTCCATCAACCTTGACGGCGACCAGTACACCACCACGGTCTATTCCTTCACCAAGCAGAAGGAGTTCCCGGTGATCGTGGCCAAGAAGTATCTGAACGCCGGCGACCATGTGCTGCTTATTGACGATTTTCTGGCCAACGGCAAGGCGTTGCGCGGTCTGATTAACCTGTGCGAGGCGGCCGGTGCCACGGTCGAGGGCATTGGCATCGCCGTGGAGAAGGGCTTCCAGGGCGGCGGTGACACGCTGCGCGCTGAAGGCTACGATGTGGATTCGCTGGCCATCGTCGAGTCCATGAATCCCGAGACCGGCGAAATCACATTTAGGCACTAAGCACATTGCCTGCTCCCGCCGGCGGGAGCAACAGAGAGAAGAAGAGAATCATGTCAGAGAAGAAAACCAAGAATTCCGTATCCTTTGAGGCGCTGTCTTCGCTGGACGCGCCAGTATCCTTCTGGAAGGGCATTCCGTTCGGCCTGCAGCATGTGATGGCCATGTTCGTGGCGAACCTCGCCCCGATCTTCATCGTCGCCTCGGCCGCGAAAATGACCCCGGCCCAATCGGCCACCATCATCCAGGCCGGCCTTCTGGTTGCGGGCCTAGGCACCTGCCTGCAACTGTACGGCGCGTGGCTCATCGGCTCGCGTCTGCCGATGGTCACCGGCATCTCCTTCACCTACGTGGCGGCCGCCGTGGCGATCTGCGCGGACAAGGGCTATGGCGCAGTGGTCGGCGCGGTAATGGTCGGCGGTCTGCTGGAACTCGTGCTGGGTTTGACGGCCAAGTATTGGCGTCGGTTCGTGCCGCCCATCGTCTCCGCCATCGTGGTCACGTCGATCGGCTTCTCGCTGCTCAACGTGGGTGCCACGAGCTTCGGCGGCGGCAGCGGAGCCAAGGACTTCGGTTCCTGGCAAAACCTAACGCTCGGGCTTATATCTTTGGTCGCCTGCCTGGCGTTCCAGCTGTTGATGAAGGGCACGGCCAAGCAGCTGTCCGTGCTGTTCGGCCTGGTAGTCGGCTATGTGGCGGCCATCTGCATGGGCAAGGTCGATTTCTCCGGTTTCCAGAACCTCGCCATCGTGTCCGTGCCGCAGTTCATGCCGTTCAAGCCTGAGTTCGACTGGGGTTCGATCATCTCCATCGGCCTGCTCTACGTCGTCTCCTCGGTCGAGGTGCTGGGTGACACCGCCGCGCTGACCAAGGTGGGCCTGAACCGTACTCCCACCGAACGCGAGACCGCGGGCGCCATCGCCGGCGACGGCCTGATCTCCACCGTATCCGGCCTGTTCGGATGCCTGCCGCTGACCTCGTTCGCGCAGAACATCGGATTGGTGGCCATGACCAAGGTCGTCAACCGCAAGGTGATTCTCTCCGGCGGACTGATTCTGGTGCTGGCGAGCTTCGTGCCGGCCATCGCCGAGGTGTTCAACTCGCTGCCACAGGCGGTGCTCGGCGGCTGCACGATCATGATGTTCGGCAACATCATTCTTTCGGGCTTCCAGATGATCGCCGAAGCGGGCTTCACGCAGCGCAACATCACGCTTGCGGCGCTTTCGCTGACCATCGGCATCGGCTTCACCCAGGTGAGCGACATCTTCGCGCAGTTCCCGACACTGTTCCAACAAATCTTCGCCTCGAACTGCATCGCCGTGGCGTTCGTGGTGGCCGTGATCCTGAACGCCGTGCTGCCCAGCGAGGAGCACTTCCTCTCCGCGCCCAAGGAGGCACCGGCCGCGGACGCCGAGTGATAACAACGCGACATATCAGCTGCGCATAATCACATGATGATGCCCTATCGTCTTGCAGGATGATAGGGCATCATTGATTTTGAGAGAGACTACAAGTTGAACCATGAGTTCGAGCCGGTGGCGTGTCGATCAATCGACATCTTCCCATTCGAGGATGTCTCCGGGTTGACAGTCGAGCGCCTTGCAGATGGCGTCCAACGTGGTGAAGCGGACGGCTTTGGCACGTCCGTTCTTCAGAATGGACACGTTGGCGGGCGTGATGCCAATTTGTTCGGCGAGCTCGCCGACGCCAATCTTGCGTTTGGCCATCATGACGTCGAGATTGATGCGAATCGTCATCTCAAATCACCTGCTCGAGTTCGCTCCCGAGCCGGACAAGGAGAACAGTTTCCATACGGCCACGAACGCCGCTTCGATGCAGAGCAGGAACAGCACGCCCATAATGAGATATGGCCAGTGCATCGACGTCTGGCTCGGGCAGAGGCCAGCCAGCGCGCCGCTCATCGCCGTTCTGGAGCTGTCGCTACTCGGCCATCAGCCCCTCGAAACGGAAGTGGATGTCTCGGAACGAGCAAATCAGCCCCTTGAAACGCAAATAGACGATTGCGAATCGGCTTATCAGCCGCGTCAACCTTGCAATACAGATGTCGGCGTATCATTCCCCGGTCTGATTGCGCGGATGTCATGAAGCGTGAAGAATTGTCACGAAGTCGCGTGATGGCGCAGCCGCCGTTCAGGTGGATATGCCACGCTGTCATGATGACGGCCGAGCCGGAACACGGCAAATCCCGCATGCTGCATAGGCCAGCCGGTCACGGTCAGCCATGACACCGAAATATTGGAGGCGCAATGGGACAACAGGTGCGGTACGGCAGACGCCGCTCCCATGGCGCGGGCGCGCTGATTGCAGCCGTCATACTTGTTGTTGCGGTGCTGATCGCGGCATGGACGCTGCTGCCACGGCTATTCACGCCTCACGAGACCGCGCGCACGGCCGAGGAAGCATATTGCGCGGCGGTGTCGCCCGACGGAGCCCGCCGCACCTTGACGCCTGATCAGGCGCAGAACGCGGCGCTGATTGCGAACATCGCCGTCACGCGCGGACTGCCGGATCACGCGGCGACGGTGGCCATCGCCACGGCCATGCAGGAGTCGAGGCTGACGAATCTGGACTACGGCGACTTGGATTCGCTCGGCCTGTTCCAACAGCGGCCCAGCCAAGGCTGGGGCACGGCGGAGCAGGTGTCCGACATGACCTATGCGACAAACATCTTCTACGACCATCTGCTGCAGGTGCCGGATTGGGAGACGATTCCGGTGGAGGACGCCGCGCAGGAGGTGCAGCGCTCAGGCTACCCGGAACTATATGCCACATGGGATGCGATGGCACGCGCCTGGGCCTCGGGGCTGACCGGTGAACGGTCGGCGGACGTCACGTGCGCGTTGGAGCCAGCAATCTCCTCGGACGCGGACGGGTTGGTTGCCAACATAGGCGGTACACTGCCGAATGTCAATGTCTCGGTTGCGCCCCCAAATGGTAAAACCGGCACGAACAACGGCGCTGCGACCAATACGGCCAGCACAACGTTGACGATCACGCTGCCGGACGGCCTGTCCGCCGACAACCGCACTCGACTTTGCTGGCAGACGGCAGGCTGGCTGGTCACGCAGGCGCATCAATACGGCATTGACGCACTGCACGCGGACGGCATGGATTGGAACCGCAGAGCCGGCACATGGACCGGCACCGAAACCGCCGAGCAGACCGTCACCGTCACGCTTGCGTGATGTGACCTATACCGCCGTTGCGACCACAAATCCGACTGGCTGGAGCCTACGCCGTCGATGCTGCCTGAGGCACGACACGGATATGTTTTTTACTCGTTCGAATGAGCCCAATCCACGACGGCTTCGATGTTATTGCCATCCGGGTCCAGCACGAATGCGGAGTAATAGCCGGGATGGTACGGGCGCGGACCGGGAGCGCCGTTGTCTCGGCCGCCGGCGGCGAGCGCGGCTGCATGGAACGCCTGCACGGCTTGCTGGCTGTCAGCCAGGAACGCGATGTGTGTGACCGGCGTGACCGGCGAAGCCTCCGCCTCCGGCCCGTCAATCGGTGACACGTAGAAATCGGAGTGCAGGGTTCCATCATCCACGCCGAATCCGAGCGTGGGCTCATGATGCGCCTTGACGATATAGCCGAGCGGTGCGAGCGCCTGTTTGTAGAATGTGATGCTACGGTCGATGTCTTTCACGTGCAACGTCAGATGGTCCAGCATAGTCTTGGTCGCCCTCCCCTGGTTCTTGTATTCGATTGCTGCTTGCAGTGTAAGCCCGAACGTTTCCCCACAGGGCCGCGCATGGCTATGATGAGAGCAATCGCACGTCGAGTTCGAGACAATATTCAAAACGAATCCAAGGCAATAGGGGGAATGACGATGACCAAGGCACTGATTGTGGTGGATGTGCAGCCGACGTTCTGTGAAGGCGGCGAACTGGGAGTCGAAGGCGGCAACGCGGTCGCCGAGCGGATCGCCGATTATGTGAACGCGCATCGCAGCGAGTACGCGTATATCGCAACCACGCAGGACTGGCATATCGAGCCGGGCGCGCACTGGTCGGCGGAACCGGATTTCGTGGACACGTGGCCGAAGCATGGTGCGGCCGGCACGCCGAACGCCGAATTGCATACGGCGATCAAGGCGCTGAATATCCAGCATCATTTCAAGAAGGGCCAGTATTCGGCGGCATATTCCGGTTTTGAGGGCATCGAGGACAATACCGACCGTATCCAGACCCGCGAGGAGGTCACGGCCGAGCAATCCGCCGGCAAGACGCTGGCCAATGCGCTGAAGGCCGCCGGCGTGAGTCGCGTGGATGTGGTGGGCATCGCCGAATCGCATTGCGTCAAGGACACCGCGCTCGATGCCGGGAAGCTTGGTTTCGAGGTCACCGTGTTCGAGGGCCTGACCGTACCGGTCAGCGAGGAGCTCGGTGTCGCTGCCCGCAAACAGATGACGGCGGCCAGCATCACATTGGCCGAGTCCCGCTGATCAGGCCGGATATACCCAGAGCGAACGCACGAACACTTCCGTATATTCAAGCCCGACACTGCCGCATAGTCGCCTAGTCGATATGTGAAGAAGGCTTTTATGGTTACGATGCTGCTGACTTCGATATTCCGCAACGCCTCGTCCGCCGTGCATGAAGTCGAACCGCATCCGCAAGGCAAGCGGGTCGCGTTCATCCCGACGGCGAGCGCCGTGGAACCGTGGGGGCCAGTTCACTCGGCGTTGAGCAAACGCGCGCTGCAACGCCTCGGTTTCGAGGTGGAGCAACTGGATGTGGAAGATGTGCCGAGCGGGTCCGCCGAACGCGTCACGCGTAGCATCGCCGAGGCCGACTACATCTATGTGGGCGGCGGCAACACGTTCTTCCTCCTGCAGGAGTTGCGCCGCACCGGCGCCGACCGGGCCATCATCGAGCAGGTGCGCGCCGGCATGCCGTACATCGGCGAGTCCGCGGGCTCGGTCATCACGGCACCTGACATCGGCTATATCAAGCTCATGGACCGCACGGACAAAGCCCCCGATCTCACCGATTACGCAGGATTGGGCTTGGCTGATTTCTGCGTGGTCCCCCACCATCATGCAGCGGCCATGGGCCACGCCGCACAACGCATTCTCGACCGGTATGGCGCCGATCTCAGTCTCAAGCCCCTCACCAACCGGCAGGCCCTGCTCGTCAAGGATGGCAAAACCCGGTTGCTGCGATGATGCGGGTCGTCGGCCCGTCGCCCATTCGGCATCGCCGTGGTGTGTCCGGCCTGACATGCCTATCGAGCGGCATCAATCACACAGCAATGTGGTTGGGAACCTCGCCGAACGTCAACACCTGCGTACATCAGCACGGCAAAATCTGCCGAAAGACGCCCGGCGCACGAGATGCCAGCCGGCCCCATCCGTCACCTCAGTGCCGTACCGGGCCAGGCATGGCCTTGAGCAACGGGATGAATCCGGCGCACAGTACCAGGGCCACGACGGCGAGTATCTGCCAGTGGGCGGAGCCGAGCCAGCCGCCCCACGTGCCGACGGCACCGCCGATCGCATACGCGAACCTGGCACGGCCGCTGAATTTGGCCAGGTCACCACCGCTCAGCAGCAGTTGTCGCGATACGATCACGCCATGCGCCAGCAGGCCATAGCCGAGGTTGTTGATGAGCCATCCGACGCACACCGCGGCAAACTCGGGAACCAGTACGGCGGCAAGGGAAATCGCCGTGGCGATTGCCCCGATGGCGGACACGGCGCGCATGCCGAGTTTTGCGGAGAGCCGCATGTAGACAAACGATCCGATGATGCTGCCCACGCCGCCGAATGCGTAGACCACGGTCAGCATATCGCTGCCGTACCGGGAGCCGATGCCCAGTAACGCATAGCTTGCCCACAGCGACGGAATCAGCGCAAGCAGCAGCGATGCGACCAGCAGTCTGACCCGGGTCAAGCGGGTGACCGGAGTGCGCTGCGGCGCGTGTGACGTGTCGGCCGCCGTGGATTCGTCGGCGGAGCCGTCGCCGTCACCGCCGCCCGCACCATCGTTGCCGAATCCCGGCATGAACTCGCGGGTGCGGAATCGCGTCAGCGCGCAGGCAAATGACAGTGCCGACGAGGTGAGCAGCATGGCCATGATGGAGGCGTTGGCCAAGGCCGATCCGGCAACCTGGCCCAGCAACGTACCGGCCACGCTGGCAATCACGGCGACGTAGCCGCTGTACTTGACGAGCATGTCATCGTCGTCGCCGGCCGCATCCACCTCGAACACTTCGGAGGCCACGTCGATGACCTGCCCGGTCATCAGCAGCAGGCATGACAGGGCCAGCAGCAGCCACTTCCAATACGTCCAACCGTTGGGCACCAGCGCGACCGCCAGGCACAGTACGCCTTCCACGCCCTCCGTGGTCGCAAGCGAACGGAACGAGCCGAACCGCTGCACGATCCATGCGGATATCGGAGAAGCGAAGTCGATGACCAGATTGAACGTCTTGCGGAACGCGATCACCCATGCCGGCAGTCCGACGATCAGAATCGAAGGAATCACCGACCCCTCGAAAATCGCGTTGGACAGCATCGAAAACGTCATACCCACCAACGCCCATCGCAACGCCCTGCTCAATACCGATAATCCTCGCATACCTTAGTTCCTTGTCCTTGCCAGTGTAACGGAATTATGACTTCTCAATCGTCCCCCCGCTGTCTAAATGAAAGTGCAACACCCTTTCACTGGTTATCTGGACAATCTCCAATCTAAAGGGTGTTGCACTTTCATTTAGACAGCGCCCCCCATATCCGCATGTCACTGCTGCCATCATAATGAGCCAGTAGACGCCTTTAAGCGTTCTGACAACCATGGAATCGAAAATCGCTATGCACATCATAGAACAGCACTGCCAAGGCAAGAGGTCTGACCAGTCGCTCAATGAGAACGGGCTGATCATCACCGATGGTTTCGCGGCAGTGGTGGATGGAGCGACCAGCAAAAGCGTGCACCACCCTGCCGGCCTTGTTCTTGGCCGCGTCCAGCACCGGCGCGAGGCCGGCGGCCCATTCGCGCACCGAACGGCCGGCGAGCATGTCGTTGCCGCCCACGCACACGATCAGCACATCCGGCCGGTCGTTGATATCGCCGATCATCCGGTAGCGCACGCGCCGGGCGGTCGCGCCGAGCTTGCCGACCGTACGCCAGGCCACCGGCCGACCGGTACGCTTGCGACGCGCGCGGCAAGCAGCGGCATAATGCCTTTCGACTGGTCGTCCACGCCACATCCGGCCACCAATGAATCGCCGACCATGACGGCACGAATCGGCTTCACGCCGTTCGCGCCTTTCCAATCGGGGCCGATCGGCGCCTCGATATCCACCCCGCGACCCTTGGCATCGAACAAACCGAACCGCTTGCCCTTCGGCTCGGACGCCAACTTCCCCGGCCCTTGGCCCACATACTCTCAATCGGAGCAACGGCAGCATCAATCACACGCAAGATTCCCACGGCCCCCAACATAGTCCGCCCTCCTCGACCTCGTTAGCGGCCAGTATCAACCCATATTCAAAAACTCGATAACCATCGTCAATTCGCATAATTTGAACGTTTTAGGTGTTTTGGTCGCTTTGGACGTTTTATACTGTGATAGATAAAAAGGAGGTCACCATGGCAGAATCCGACAAACTCACCATTCCACGAACAATCCTTCCATCCATCAACATTGACGACATGACGACATTGGAGGCATTCACCGCACGATTTCTTGATGAGCAGATCTTCATCAAAGATGCCAGCGGCGTGGAGACTCCCCTACCTTCGCAGCTTTGCGACGCCGTTAGGCAGACGGCCATCCTTCTCGCCGAAGGCAAAAGTGTAATGATCAGTGCCACCGAACAAGATCTGACTACCGAACAGGCGGCGGCAATGCTCGGCATTTCGCGGCAAACACTGATAAGACTGCTTGATAAAGGACTTATTCCTTTTTCACGTCCGTCCAATCACCGTCGCATCCGGCTGGAAGACCTGCTTGAATACAAGCGAGCCTCGAAACACACCAAGGATTGCGCCCTGAGCCAAATGATCGGCGTCGGGGAAGACGCCGAATTGTACGACCTGCCCGAGCCGACCCCGCAGGAAGCCATGCATGCGGTATCGGAGGTAAGGAGAGTACGGGCCGATGCTGTCGGTGTTTCTTGATGCCAATGTCATCTATTCCATCACCTTGACCGATGTTCTGCTCACCTTGGCCGAGCATGACCTTTTTCTTCCCCTGTGGTCGCCTAACGTATTACAAGAAGCACAGGAAGCCGCCTCCCGAACACTGCCTGACGCCGCACAACAAGCCTTCCGAAAAAGACTGATAATGATGGACCAGGCATTCCCCGAATCCTCCATACATGTTGAGGAATCGGAATGGAGCCAATTCGATCTGCCTGACCCGGATGATCGTCACGTACTTGCGGCTGCGGCACAGGGAAAAGCAGACGCACTGGCCACGCGCAATATCAAGGATTTTCCCCAGAAACTGCTTGACTCTTTCTCCATTCAGGTCATCACGCCAGATGATTTGCTCTGTGTATTACTTAGACGAAATCCGGAAGCCACAGCTAGCGCCATACGTGAGCTTATCGATTCTCGACATCGGCCACCGATAAACATTCCCGACTTTGCTAAAAGACTTGAACGCTCTGGCGCAACACAGTTTGCAGCCGCTATTGCGCATATACGACAGCCTCTCGGCAATCATTCGTACTTTGACCAGTAACCCATGAATTCTGGATGAATTGGGGTGAACCGGCGGGGCTGGAGGCGAGCGGGCGGCGGATTATGGGGCACAATGGTGTCAAGGAGGCCGCCATGGTCGATGACTATACTGCCAAAATGACTGAGCTGATCGAACTCATGCGTCTGATCGGCAACGATACGCAGCAGTGCGAGGTCAAGGAATGCAAGCGCAAGATCTCCTCGACCATCACCGATACGCTGTCCGCGTTCTCCAACGGCTCCGGCGGCTGGATCATCCTTGGCCTGTCCGAAAAGAACGGGTTCACGCCGGTCGAGGGATTCGACGCGCGCGCCATGCAGGAGGCGCTGAGCCAGGCGTGCGAGAAGATGACGCCGGTGGTGCGGCCCGTGATCGTCACCTGCCCGTTCGAAGGCACGAATCTGGTGTTCGCGCGCATCGACGAGATGCTGCCGCGCGACAAGCCCTGCTTCACCACCGCGCTCGGACCGCACGGCGGCTCGTTCATCCGCACCGGCGACGGCGACCGGCGCATGACCTCCTATGAGGTCGACCGGCTCATCGAGGAGCATCTGCAGCCCACGTACGATCTGGATATCGTGCCCGGCGCCACGACCGATGACCTCGACCCGCAGCTTGTTGCCGGATTGTTGGCGCGCGTGCGCGAGCAGCATCCGCGCGTGTTCGCCGACCGGGACGGCATCGACGTGCTGCTGGATCTGCAGGTGTTGCGCCATGATGATTCCGACGAGTCGGAGGTCGGCGGAATACTGCGTCCCACCTTGGCCGGACTGCTGGCGTTGGGCCGCTATCCGCAGAAGTTCTATCCGCGGCTCGGCATTTCGATAGCCGTGTTTCCGGGGACGAGCCGGGACGATGTGTTCCGGGGCGACGAGCGATTGGTCGCCTCGAAGTCGGTGGTCGGTTCGATTCCGGTGATGATCGACGATGCGGTCGACTCGTTGATGCGTTGGATTGGCGCGAAGAAGCCCGATTATCCGCCGCTCGTGTTGCGCGAGGCGATTGCGAACGCGCTCACCCACCGTGATTATTCGCCCGATGCGCGCGGCACGCAGGTGCATATCAGCGTGTTCACCAATCGCATCGAGATCACCAATCCGGGCGGTCTGTATGGCATGGTGACACATGATGTGCTGGCGAGTCCGCATCCGGTGACGGGTGCACCGTTCGTCTCCACCCGAAACCAGTTCCTGTTCACGCTGCTGGAGTCCACGCCGTATCCGGGCGGCGGGTTTGTGAACCCAGAAGGCGGCGACGGCTACCAGCGCATCGCCGCCGCGTTGCGTGAGGCCGGCATCGAGCCGGCGACCACGCGCAACGACATCAACACGTTCACGATGACCATCACCAAGCAGCGCACGATGGCGAACAGTTCGCCGGGCGACGTGGTCAAGGCGATTATGACCGTACTGGAGCGGCATTCGGCGATGAGCGTCAAGGAGATCATGCGCGAACTGCAGTTGACGCCGCTGGCCGCCACATCCGGTATGCGCGAGCTGATGAAGGAAGGGCGGGTCGCCCGAGTCAAGTTCGCCGATGACCCGGTGCAGCGGTATCGGTTGAAAGGCTGATTTCTCACTCGGCCAGCTGCGTGGTGGCGGGCGCGGCCAGGGCGGGGCGGGAGCGGCGGAACCGGCCGGCGGCCAGACCGATACAGATGAACATCACGCCGAACAGTGCGACCAATCCCAGCGAGCCGGCCCAGCCGGCGACGCTTATGCCGGTTTCCTCCGCCGTGCCGGAGCCGAGCGCGTTGTCGATCGCGGTGCAATACCACCAGCCGGGCAGGAACTTGGCTATGGTCACCATCACGCCGGGCATCATGTCAACCGGCAACGCAACTCCCGACGTGAACATGATGAGCAGGCCGAAGATATTGGCGAATCCGTTGGCAGCCGCCTCCGAAAACCCGAATTCGCTGAGCATGAATCCACAGGCGACGGTCATCAGCGCATATACGCAGGTTGCGCAGAACGTCATCAGCACTCCTTCGGCGCTCAATGTCAACGGATCAAGTCCTGCCGCGACCATCAGACCGACAGCCAGCACCAGATAACCGACGCATACGACGAGCGCGAATCCGCTGAGCGTCAGCAACCGCTGGAGTCCCATCGACGACATGCGTTGTGGGGATGCGGTGAGACGACGGCGAACTTCCCCGGTGGTGAATGTGCCCAGAATCATTGATCCGCAGACGGTCATCGCCAAAAACAGCGGATGCAGCGCGGTTTTCATGGTGTTGCCGAATCCGCTGGCCGCCATGTCCGAAGCACTTTCCGCGTCCGCGCTTGCCGTGTCGATCACAGCGACCTTATGGTTCGCGTCCATGTCACTCGCCGATGCGGCAGCCGCTTTCGATGCCTCGAACAGATCGCCGACGCTGGGTTTCTCAATCTGACCGGCCGGCAGCCTATCAAGCATGTCCTGATTCGAGAATTCACCAAACCCGCCCATGCCATCTTCAGACGAATCACCCGCAGTGTCTCCAATGTCGATGCCGGCCATAGCTGCGAGCGCCGCACTATCGACCGTCGTATGCGAGCCAATCAGTGCCGTACGCGTGAGTGAAAGGAACCCGATGACGTTCATCCGGGCCATCGAGCCTGCGCCGGACGTATAGCTGGTGACCGTGTCCACGCTTGGTGGATTCTCGCCTGTCGCCGCGGCATCAATGAAATCGTCGGCGAAACCATCGGGGATGATGACGATCAGATCCACCCAGTTCGAGGCGACGGCTTGTTGCAGAGTTTCACTAGCATCGTCAACGTTCACCAGTTCGCTGGAATCCGACAGGTATGTGCGCATCGATGACGCGATGCCGCCCCTGTCCGAGTCTCGATCGATGACGGCGACACGCATTTTGGCCGGCTCGAATGCCGCGGCTGCGGAATCGGATGTGCCAGACAGCATCGACCAGCTGATAGACAGCATCATGATGCCCACGAACACGAGGTAAATCAACAGGTAGGCCCTGTGCGAGAACAGTACACGCAATGTGGCTTTACAGGTGTTCATAGCGTTGCCTCCTCAGCATTGCGATGCCAGCCAAGAGGAATACCGCGCTCATCGCCAGCAAAATGGCACAAGTGGTGATGAACGGCTGGTAGCTGTCGTAGTACAAAATGTCGTAAAACAGGTTCGTCACCTGTTGCGCGGGGTTGATGGTGCCGAGGATGGGCGCGTTGCGTGCTATCCAGTCACTGATCTGCATGGCGAAGCCGCCGTACAGTCCGGTGAACAGCGACAATATGCAGGCGATTCCGCTCGACAAACCGTATTTCGTGTCGTAGGAAAGCTTCGGTACCGCGCCGAGCAGGGTGCCTGCTGAGCTGGTCATGAACGAGGCGATGATGACCGCGAAAATCGCTGCCGGTTCGCGTCCGCCGAGCGAGACGTTGCAGGCGAGCCGGATATAGGCCAATGCGATGGACAGGGCGACCGACGAGCACAGCCAGCAGGAGAGGAAGCCCGCGACGAGCTGTTTGGCCCGGCTCAGCGGCGCTACGGTCCGCCGTATGCCCAGCGCGGACAGGTTCGCCTGTGCGGCGGCGACTGTGCTGATGGAGTATCCCATGGCCATCATGCAGGACATGGCCAGCAGCGCGTAATAGTATCGGGCGATCGCGTCAGGCTGGAAATGCGTGAGCGTCGTCTCATGGGTCATGTCGACGTTCTGCCCGACGCTGTTCCAGAAGTTCCGGCTGAGCGCGGCCTGTGGATTGTCGGCGATGGTCTGCCGGGTGACGGCGTCGGTGCGGTTGTACAGGTCGATGACGCCGCGCAGGGCCGCGAGGCTAATGTCCAGTCCGCTGTTTTGCGTGGAGTCTTTGGCTGTGACGGCGGTTTCCCGGCTCACGGTCATCGCCAATCGGCCGTTATTGTCGGCGGTCAGATAGCCGTTGGCAGTGCCGTCGGCGAGCCGTTGTTCGGCCTCCTTCACGGTGCCGACTGTGGTGATGGTCAGCAGCTTTTGGTCGATTCCGGCGTAGGTCGTGTCGTCTGAGGCCGATTCCGTTTCCCCGGCCAGCGCGTCTACGAAGGTGCGGGCACCGTCCGCCTGCTGCCAACGGGTGTCTTCGATGACGGCCATCGGCACCGGCTTGAGTTCATATGCTTCGGCCAGCCCGCCGAACAGTCCGTTGAACATGGTCGCCAGCACGATCGGGAACACGGTCATCCAGAACAACGCCAACCGGTTGCGCAAGTTCGCTTTCAATGCGACCAGAAATGTGGTCCACATGATGTCTCCTTACCTGCTCCCGCTGACGGGAGCTGTCGGCGAAGCCGACTGAGGGTGGTTGTTGCAAGGCCACCCCCACTCGCTTCGCGGGAGCCCCGCTAGCGGGGGCAAGATTGTTAGTCCCTTAGCGCCTTGCCGGTGAGTTCCAGGAATACGTCATTGAGGGTGGGCGGGCGACTGGTCAGGTGGCCGATGTTGGCGCCGGAGCGTTTCACCGCGTCGAGCACGTCGGTCAGGTTGTGTTCGCCGCGCCGGCATCGCACGTCGAGTTCCTTGCCGTCGTAGGTGGCTTCGATTACGCACGGCAGCGCACGGACCTCAGCCATCGCCGAATCCGCCAGATCGAGCGTTTCGATGGTGATGCGCTCGCCCGTGTCGATCATGTTCTTGAGCTCGTCGGCGGTTCCGAGCGCCAGGTGCCGGCCGTGGTCCATGATGAGGATGCGGTCGCAGATCTGCTCGACCTCCTCCATGTAGTGGCTGGTGTAGATCACCGTGGCGCCGGCCTGGTTGAGCCGCTGGATGCCTTCCAGAATCGAATTGCGGCTTTGCGGGTCGACGGCGACCGTGGGTTCGTCGAAGAAGATCAGGTCAGGCTTGTGCGCGATGCCGCAGGCGATGTTCAGGCGTCGCAGCAGACCGCCGGACAGTTTGCCGGGCCGGAACTTGCGGAAGTCCTGGAGACCGACGAATTCGATGGCCTCCTCGACCAGCGGCGCACGGTCAGTTTTCTTCGGCACGTACAGCGAGCAGAAGTAGTCGATGTTTTCGGTGACGGTCAGTTCGTTGAACACGGCCACATTCTGCGGCACGATGCCGATACGGCGCTTCAGCGCGTATGAGGTCGGCGTCATCGGCTGGCCGAATACGCGAATCGTGCCCGAATCGTAGGTGAGCAATGCGAGGATGCAGTTGATCGCAGTGGTTTTGCCGGACCCGTTCGGCCCAAGCAGGCCGAAAATCTCGCCCTGGTTCACGTCAAGGTCAAAGTAGTCGAGCGCCACCATGTCGCCGTAGCGTTTGACCAGTTGGCTGACGTGCACGGCCAGAGCCGGGTTGGTTGTCGAGTCGTGTTCGGAAGCTCTGTTGTCGGTTGCCATAGCCACTCCCTTCCTTGGTGATTCCATCATCCCAAGAAGGGGCCGGACGCCGCCACAAGCAAACGTCACGACTTGGCCGTACAGGCGTGACATTTGTCATTACGGCCCTTCGGCGTCGGTCTGCATGGCCTTGTACACCTTATCGACCGGCATCAGGCTGATCTCGTCCATCGCATAGTTGGACGCCCTGTGGCTTTGCGCAATCATCGGTATCATCCCTTTACGGTTGTGTCGACAACATCCGACGCTTGTGCCTCATCTATTCGGGAAGTGTAGACCCGTTGTCTTGGACCGTCATGCGAATAATTCCGCACGCCCGTCAAGTTCGTTGTGTTCCGCACACCGCTAGACTGGTGGTGGAAGAGCGTCGAGCCGGGGAGGTGCCATGCGCGTGTTGGCCGAGAAGGGCTTGCTGCTCGTGCTGGGCCTGGCTTTGGCCTGGCTTGTCGGGGTGCGGCTCGATGGCGTGTTCATCGCCGGCCTGCTGTTGGCCGTTTCCGTCGCCGGATTGGTGGAATGGCTGCGCCCCGCTGCACAATGGTCTTGGGTATTGTGCGCGGCGTTTCTCGCCATCGCCGTGGCGGTGCCTTCATGGTGTGCGTTCATGCCGCTCATCGCCTACGATACTGCACAGCTGCCGGCCCTTGCCTCGGCCGGAGCCCGAACTGGGGCACGGACTGCGGCAAGCGGCCGCTCCCCCAGTGTCTCGCGGACCGCGGCCTCTCGCCGTTCCCTTGCCGATGCAATACGTTCGGCCCCGCGGTTTTCGGTCGCCGCGCGCTGGATATGGGTGTTGCCGCCAATCGCGCTCTGGTTCGCCCGTGGCACCGACCGTCTCCAGACGCTGGTGATGACGATGGTCGCCCTGCTTGGATTCGTTCTGGGCCGGGCCCGCGCCTCCTCGGACGAGGCGCGGCGCGCGTTGCTGCACGCGCAGGACAGGGCGCGCGAATCCTCGCGGGCCACTCGTTCGCGCATCGCTGACATCGATGAGGAACGCGCCCAGTCGATTCGCATGGCGACCCTCGGCGAGCGCACGCGTATCGCCCGGGAGATCCACGACAATGTGGGCCATCTGCTGACCCGCGCGATCATGCAGGCGCAGGCCGGCAGGACGGTGGCCGAGGCGACGAACGATACGGTCGCCGCGCAAGGGTTCGCCACGTTGGGTGCGACGTTGGATGATGCGATGACGATGGTGCGCCGTTCGGTGCATGATCTTGAGGATGACGGCACTGATTTCGCCGCGCAGATCGATGATGCCGTCACGTCGTTCGACGGCATCTCCCCCGGTTTCGCCGTGACGCTGGCCAACGATATCGCCAAGGCGCCCGCGCCGGTCTCGCGCTGTTTCACGACCGTGATTCGCGAGGCATTGTCGAACGTGGTGCATCATAGTGCGGCGCACGAGGCGAGCGTAACGTTGCGCGGCTTCCCCGCGTTCTGGCAGTTGGTCATTCAGGATCCGGGGCCGGCCGTGTCCGAGTCCGATGGGTCCCGGACGGCCGCTGCCCGCCCGCGTGCGATGCGTGCCACGCGCGTCGGCTCGCGACTCGCCGCCGACAGTGTTGCCGATATGTGCGGTTCGGCCGATGAGCTGATGCGCGGCATGGGTTTGGCGGATATCGAATCGCGCGTACGCGCCCTTGGCGGCACTGCGGTTTGCGGGCCGTATGAGGGCGGCTGGCGTGTGTTCGTATCCGTGCCGAAGAAGCGTTGGACCATGGAATCGAGGGATTGATGAGAATCGCAATCGTGGATGATGATCCGATCGTCTGCCAGTCGTTGGAGACGATTCTGACGGCCACCGGCACGGCCGAGGTGCTATGGACGGCAAATGACGGCGATACCGCCGTGCGCCGTTATTTCGAGACGCCGGCGAGCCGACCGGACGTGCTGCTGATCGATATTCAGATGCCCGGCACCAGCGGTTTGGATGCCGCGCGCGATATTCTGGCCACGGACCCGGCCGCGCGCATACTGTTCCTGACCACGTTTGCGGACCAGTCGTATATCGCGCAGGCGATGGGGCTTGGCGCCAAGGGCTATCTCATCAAACAGGATGTGGCGGCGGTCGGGCCTGCGCTGCAGGCGGTGATGGCAGGTCAGGTGGTGCTCGGCGCGGAAGTGCTCGGCAAGCTCACCGAACGGACTCCGGATCCTGCCGATTCCGACGATTCCGGAGATACCGCCGATTCCATCGAAGGCCTGCTTGGCGAGCGTGAGCGTGAGATCACCGCGCTGGTCGCCGAGGGCCTCGATAACCGCGACATCGCCGCCAGACTGTTCCTGAGCGAAGGCACGGTCCGCAATCGCATCAGCGCGATACTGGACAAGCTCGGTCTGACCAATCGCACCCAACTCGCCATCCTCTGGCTCAACGCCCATCGGTGAGGGGCCTTTGGTCGAGTAGGTCTCTCCCTCCGTCATCGCTTCGCGATGCCACCTCGAACGCGATTCAGGACAGCTTGCAGCTGACCTCTTATTCGCTCGTTCTCACTCACCCTCGCCTAAAAACACCTCCGGCGTTTTCTTCACGGCTCGGCTCATCAGAGGGAGGTTGTGAAAAACCAACCTCAGCTGTTTTTCATGACGATACTGTCGATGGTGTTGGCCACGCGCTCGCAGTCGTCGGAGCACTGTTCGAGGTGACGGTACACGTCATGCCAGGCGAACACCTGCAGCGGATCGGTGCAGGTGGTGTGCAGCGTGCGCATCGACTCGATGAACAGGTGGTCGGCGTCCGTTTCGATCGTGTTGATGGCGAACACCAGTTCGCGCAACGTCTTGGAATGCCGGAATCGCGGCAGTTCGTTGACCAGCTCGCAGATGCTTTCCGTGGCGCGCACCACCATATCCGACATCTGGACCGCATCGTCGCGCATGTCGGTCACATTGTCGTAGTACATGCGGTTGAGTACGCCTTCGATGCTGTCGGTCACATCGTCGAGCACGTGGCCAAGCTCGTCGATGTCCTCGCGGTCGAACGGCGTGATGAACGCGGTCACCAGTTCGTCCATCATGTCGTGGCGCACCTCGTCCGCCGACTTCTCAATCGCGTGCATGCTGTCCATGCGTTCGCGCAGCTGGTCCGGATTGAAGTCGTGCATGACCTCGGACAGCAGCTTCGCGGCCTGGCATGCGTAGTCCGCGCTGCGGCGGAATCCGTCGAAGTAGAACACGTCTTTTTGTCTCGCCATGATGGGTGGATTCCTTTCTAGAACACGACCATGAACAGTTTGGCCATTACGAAGCTGATGAGACCGCAACCGGGGAAGGTGAACACCCAGGTGAGCATCATGTCGCGCACCACGCCGAAGTTGATGGCGGAGAGGCGGCGTACCGCGCCCACGCCCATGATGGCGCTGGTCTTGGTGTGCGTTGTGGAGACGGGGATGCCGAGCACGGTCATGACGAGCAGGCACAGCGCGCTTGACAGATCGGCCGAGAAGCCTTGGTATTTCTCGAGTTTCACCATGTCCTGGCCCACGGATTTGATGATGCGTTCACCGCCGACGGACGTGCCTACGCCCATGATGGTGCTGCACAGAATCATGAGCCAGACCGGAATCATCACACCGGTCACGCTGGGTTGGCCGTTGCAGAACGCCATGCCGAGGAACAGCACGCCGATGAACTTCTGGCCGTCCTGCGCGCCATGCATGAAGCTCATGGCCGCCGCGCCCACGATCTGCGCGTAGGTGAAGAACCCGTTGGTGCGGCGGCGGTCCATGCCAGCGCAAATCAGGGTCACGGCCTTGCATACCAACCAGCCGACGGCGAAGCCGAACAGGAGGCTTGCGACCAGACCGTAGAGCACCTTGACCCATTCGCCCATGTTGATGCCGCCGATGCCGCCTTGGATGGCGATGGCCGCTCCGGACAGGCCGGCGATCAGGCTGTGGCTTTCGGAGGTGGGTATGCCGAGCAGCGAGGCGCCCACGCTGTATACGACGATGGAGAACAGCGCCGCGCATAGGGCGATGAGCGCTGCGTTCGTGTCGCCGCCGAAATCGACCATGTTGCTGATGGTGGAGGCCACGGAAGCGTTGAGCTGCGTCATGATGAAGACGCCGAGGAAGTTGAAGATGGCCGCCATGATGACGGCGGAGCGTACGCGCATGCATCGCGTGGTCACGCAGGTGGCGATGGCGTTGGGTGCGTCGGTCCAGCCGTTGACGAAGATGACTCCCAGCGTCAGCAACGTTGTGACGGTCAGAGCCGGGTTGGAAAGCACTTGTTGGAGGAAATGCGCCAGTGAGACGTCCAAGGGGAATCAACACCTTCTTCTTCGGGGGCGGAAGCCGTCACACTGATTGTAACGGAAGAATGGCTACGTAGTTCCCATGGCGCGCGGGTTTTATGGTGTTGTTATGTTGCGCGCCGCGCATCCTTTCGTGAAAACAGAGCGGGACAGTCGTATGCTTCGATTCGGCGCCTGCATCGACAACTCTCGTCATCTACCGAGGATTCGGTCATGCGTGTGCGAAAATGGACACGGTGTCAATCAGGAGGTGCACAGTGGTTGTAAGCACGGATTCGAGCCGCACAATGCCCGATTGGGTGAAGTACGGGGTGTTCTGGCACGTGTATCCGCTGGGCTTCTGCGGTGCCGATATCAGGCCCGCCGGCCCGCGCCAGTTCCATGGCCGCGGCCTTGACGCGATGATCCCTTGGCTGGAGTACGTGCGCGATCTAGGCGCGTCCGGCCTGCTGCTGGGTCCGGTGTTCGAGTCGGCGACGCATGGATACGACACGCTTGACCATATGCACATCGATGTGCGATTGGGCGGGGATGCCGCGTTCGACCAGCTGATTGCGGCCTGCCGGGACATGGGATTGCAGGTGGTGCTGGATGGCGTGTTCAATCATGTGAGCCGCGATCATCCGGCCGTCCGGGCGGCGCTTGACGAGACCACCGGACGCTTGAATCCGGCCGACAACCCGTGGCATGGTCTGGTCCGCGCGCATGTCGGCGATAATGACGAACCCGCTTTGGATGTGTTCGAGGGGCACGGGGATCTGGTGGCGCTGGACCATTCGGCTGACGAGACCGTTGACTATGTGGTCCATGTGATGAGCCATTGGCTGGATCGCGGAGCCGCCGGCTGGCGCCTCGACGCCGCGTATGCCGTGCCGAGCCCGTTCTGGGCGCGCGTGTTGCCGCAGGTCAAAGCCGCACACCCGTATTCGTGGATTTTCGGTGAGGTGATCCATGGCGATTACCCGCGCATCATCGAGGAATCCACGATGGATTCGATCACGCAATACGAGCTATGGAAGTCGATCCAGCATGCGCTGGAGACGGAGAACTTCTTCGAGCTGGATTGGAATCTCAAGCGGCACAACGCGTTCCTGAATTCCTTCGTGCCGCAGACGTTCATCGGCAACCATGACGTGACGCGTATCGCATCGCAGATTGGCCCGGCCAAGGCGGCGTTGGCATTGGCGGTGCTCATGACGGTCGGCGGCGTGCCAAGCATCTATTACGGCGACGAGCAGGGCTATGTGGGCGTCAAGCAGGAGCGTTTCGGCGGCGATGACGACGTACGTCCGAAGTTCCCCGACTCCCCTGCCGAACTGTCCACGCTGGGAGAGCCGACATACCGACTGCACCAGGCGCTGATCGCGCTGCGCCGTCGCAACCCATGGCTGATGGATGCGCGTACCGAGGCCGTGAAGCTGGAAAACAAGCACTTCGTCTATCGTTCGACGAGCGCCGACGCCCAGCATTCCCTGACCGTGGACCTCAACATCGAGCAATCCCCCACTTTCACCATCCGCAACGCCGACGGCAGTACAGCGTATCAATACTGAGCTACCTCATCAGAGGGAGCTCATCATTTACCGCCGAATGCCTCGGATCAGCAGGTCGAGCAGGTACCCGTACGACCGGTCGACCCGTTCGCGGCCGCGTGTGCGGGGTTGTGCGGAACGCAGTTCGAATTGGATGAACCCGTGTATGGACACCCAGATGGAGGATGCAATCAGGTGAGGGTCATCGTCGCGGATGCGACCGAGTCATCCAGCAATCTGCGCAGGGTGCCCGGCAGGGAGCCGGAAATGGATTCTGCAGCCATCACGGATTCCTTGGATGCGCCAAGGATGTCCTGGGGCAGGTAGGATCCTCGCAGCGCGTCCGTCAGGCCGGTGGTGTACGTGCCGGCCTGCAGCGACCCCATGATGCCGACGCCGAGCGTGCCACTGAGTTCGCGGATCGTGTCGTTGACGGCACTGCCCATGCCTTCCTCGCTGACCGGCACGGCCGTCATCAGTGTGTCGGTGGCGGTCCCTGGACGAGGGCGATGCCTGCGGCCATGACGGCCGCGAACGGCAGTGTGGCAATCGCCATCTCGAGCGCCAAATACCCACGCAGCGCCTGGAACCATTAGGTCGTGAGGAAGATGAAACCGAACAGGCACAGGAAGGCGGCGCAAATGGCCAACGTGCCGATGACGTCGCACACCCAGAACACGCTATCCCATGCGAACCGTTGCAGCAGGATGCCGCCGATGACCGGGCCGAGCGCTATGCCCACCCCGGATGTGCCGACCCGCAGTCCGACGACCAGCCCACGCATAGGCGATCCGTCGAACAACCCGATGATGGATGGCAGCGTGGCTCCCATCAAGTTGTGTATTAATATAACATATTTATGAAACAATGATACACATCATGTCGGGAACAGGCATCCGCATCGAAAACACCGACCTACAACACAATCAGGCCCGGCGACCATCAAAGGTCGTCGGGCCTGATTCATACGCGCTGTCGGACTAACGGCGTCCGGACTTCATACGGAATGGCGCATTGTTGCGATTCTTCTTGGAATGGCGGCGGTTTGGGCCTTCCATGTTGCCGTATTTGGCGATCATGCGGCGTTCGTGACGCTTGGCACCTTCTGAACGCTCGTCGCGTACGATGCGGTTCTCGTTCTTGCGATGGATGCGCTTGCCGCCTTCGCCCTGACGGGTGTTGCGCATGGACTGCCTGCGGCCGTCATGGGAACGCTCGTCATAGGAGAAGCCGTAGCCCTCGTGGCTGCGCTCATTGCGGCGCGGCTTACGCGGACGCTCGAAATCGCGGGGATCAGTACGATCGAAGCGACGGCTTGATCCATGCTTACGGCCGCTGAAATCATCGTTGCGGCCGTATTCGGCCCCGTCGCGCTTGTCGAATTTTCCGCCCTTGCCGTACCGATCATTGCGACGGCTGCGACCAGAATCGCGGCCTTCGAACTTGCCGCCACGACGATCGTCGTACCGGTTCTTGCCGTACTCGTTGCGGCCATCATCCTGACGCTCGCCGTAACGGTTCTTGCCGTATCCGTCGCGACGGCCGCCCTTACGGCGGTCATCGCCATGCTCGAACAGATAGTCGCGGCGCTCGGCCTCGGGGTTGCTCATGCCGACGCGGCGTTCCGCACGGTTGCGGTTCTTCTTCACGGCCTTCTTGCTGGCCTTGTCGCCGTGCTTGCGCTGCGGCTCGCCTTCGGCAACAAACTCGCCGCCTTCGTTCTCGTGCTGGAATTCGGTCTCGGCAACGTTCTGCTCGTCGCGATTGCGATTGCGATTGCCGCCGCGGCCGGACTCGTCGCCCGCCGCGTTCTTGGCACCCTTGTTCTTGCCCTTGCGCGGGTTGCCCACGGGCTGCGACTTGTCGAGGCTCCAGCCATCCACGCGCTCGGCGCGGTCGCCCACAAGCTCAAGCACTTCGGGCGAATCGTGGGTCACTTCAATCATCTTGGTCTTGATGCCGGCCTGGTTCAGCAAGCGGCGCGTCTCGCGGCGCTGCTCGGGCAGCACGAGGGTGACCACGTCGCCCGCCTTGCCGGCGCGGGCGGTACGACCGGAGCGGTGTACAAAGGACTTCGGGTCGGCCGGCGGCTCGACCTGCACCACGAGCTCCACGCCGCCGACGTCTATGCCACGGGCGGCCACGTCAGTGGCCACCATGACGCGCACATCGCCGGAATCAAATGCGGCGAGGTTGCGATCGCGCTGGTTCTGGTTCAGGTTGCCGTGCAGCTCGGCGGCCGGAATGCCGTTCTGCGTCAGATTCTTGGCGAGCTTCTTGGCCTGGAACTTGGTGCGGGTGAACAGGATGCGGCGGCCTTCGCCCGAGGCGAGTGTACGCACGAGTTCGTGCTTGTCGCCGCGCGTGGTCTCGAACACGTGGTGGGTCATCAGATCAGGTTCGGTGGTGGCCGAATCGACCTCGTGCACCTTGGGATCATGCAGGAAGGTGTTCACCACTTCATCCACGCCGTGATCGAGCGTGGCGGAGAACAGCATGTGCTGGGCGTCGGGCGAAATCTGCTCAAGCAGTCGCTTGACCGGCGGCAGGAAGCCCATATCGGCCATTTCATCGGCCTCATCGATGACCACGACTTCGACGGACGAGAGCGTGAGCGCCTGCTGGCGCAGCAGGTCCTCAAGGCGGCCCGGGCAAGCGACCACGATATCGGCGCCGGCCTTCAGATCGCGGATCTGGTGGATGTACTTGACGCCACCGTACACCGTGGTGGTGTTCATGCCAAACGTGTGGGCCAGCGGCATCAGCACGTCGTTGATCTGGTTCGCGAGCTCGCGGGTGGGGGCCAGCACCAGGCCGCGAGGGTGCGGCAGGAAGTCGTCGGCGCGGCGCTCTTCCAGGCTGGCCTTCTTGCGGCGCTTGATTTCGTTGCGGAACTCCTCCATCGCGATTTCGCCAAGCGAATCATAGGAGCCCAGCCGGGTGACCAGCGGAATGGAGAAGGCGAGGGTTTTGCCGGAGCCGGTGCGCCCTCGGCCGAGAATGTCGCGGCCGGCCAGTGAATCGGGCAGGGTGTCGGCCTGAATGGGGAATGCGGTCTTCTTGTCATCTGCCGCAAGCACGCGCACCAGCGGTCCGGGTACGCCAAGTTCGCCAAAGGTAAGGGGGCGGGATTCCGCGCTGTCGTTCATCTGGAAATCAGCGGAATCGTCACGATCATCGAAATTATTACGGGGCACAGTGGCCTTTCATGTCAAAGGTTATGCAAATTACGCAAGCTTTCTGAGCCTAGCGTAAGCCCCCTACTTTACTTGGTGCTCGCCACGCTGTCATCCCACTCTTTACTTATGACCCCATGGGGCGGTAATTGGCCCATGAGGCGGTAACTTGCCCATGAGGCGGTTTGAAGAAATTGTGAAACCGCAGAATAAAGCCATTTTCACCTACCGCCCCATGAGGGTTTTACCGCCCCATGGGATGTTTGCCGCCCCATGGGCCAATTACCGCCCCATGGGTTCTACCACCATGTAAGGCGAGCACCGCTCCATGGAACACGCAAATGGCCCCTACCAGTGAAGGTAGGAGCCATTGTGCAAAAAGGCTGAACCACAATACGGCCCAGTAGCACTAAAACACACTACAAAATATCCGGATCGTCTTTGGCAATAGTGCCGGTTGCCTTGCCAATGGCCTTCAGGCCGTGGTAGGCCACAAGAATCACCATCGTGCCGATGGCGATGCCGTTGAAGGAGACGCCGCCGATAGCGAAGGCGAACTGGCCGATGGCAATAATCATGGTGATAGCTGCCACCATGATGTTCAGCGGCTTGTCGAAGTTGACCTTGTTTTCCACCCAGATGCGGATGCCGATCATGCCGATCATGCCGTACAGCAGCGTGGTCACGCCGCCGAGCACGCCGGCGGGGATCGTGTTGATCACGGCGCCGAACTTCGGGCACAGGCTCAGGATCAGGGCGAAGGCGGCTGCGCACCAGTAGGCGGCGGTGGAGTACACCTTGGTGGCAGCCATCACGCCGATGTTCTCGCCGTAGGTGGTGGTGCCGGAGCCGCCGCCGAAGCCGGCGAGCGTGGTGCCCAGGCCGTCGGCCATGAGGGCGGTGCCGATCTGGTTGTCGTAGTCGCGGCCGGTCATCTGGGCCACGGACTTGACATGGCCGACGTTCTCAGCCACAAGCACGAGCACAACAGGGATGAACATGGGAAGGATGGAAAAATCGGCCTGCGGCAGGTGGAACTTCGGGAAGCCGATCCATGCGGCGTCACCGATGGCGGAGAAGTCGACCTGGCCACGGATGCAGGCATATACATAGCCGATAATTACGCCGACCAAAATGTTGAGGCGACCCAGCAAGCCCTTGAACAGCACGGCCACGAGCAGCACGGCCAGCAGGGTAACCAGTGCGGTGTCCGGCGCGGCTTGGAAGTTGGTCCACACGGAAGGTGCCAGATTGAAACCGATGATGGCCACAATCGCGCCGTTGACCACGGGCGGCATGATGATGTCGATCCATGTGGAGCCGGCGTAGTGCACGAGCACGCCAATCAGGGCCAGCAGAATACCGGTGACCATGATGCCGAAGCTGGCGACCGCAATGCCCTTGTTGGCGGTGGTGACCGCGGTGATCGGTGCGATGAAGCCGAAGGACGAGCCCAAATAGCTCGGCAGCACGTTCCTGTTGATCAGCAGGAACAGTGCGGTGGACATAGCCGTGAAAAACAGGGTGGTGGACGGGTCGAAGCCCGTCAGAATCGGCACCAGAAAGGTGGCACCGAACATGGCGATGACGTGCTGTGCGCCGATACCGGCGGTGCGCACCCAAGTCAGACGTTCATCGGGCTCGACGACCTCGCCGGGCGCCAGCGTCTTGCCGTCGCCATGCAGCCGCCATTGGAAGATATTGGACATGGACATTGCTCACTTTCCTCGCTCTTGCTTGGTGGTGCGGCACACAAGACCGGCCGCGCCACGCGTCATTCTAGCGTACGGGGATCGTGCGGCGTCCATCCGTCGGAACGCTCACTTGCCGTAATACTCCAGCAGGTGGGGGTCGACGGCCTGCACCACATCGACCAGATCGCCGTTGGACAGGTACGGGCGCTTGAATTCGCGCCACGGCTCCACTTTGACCTCCCAGCGTCCGCTCGCCTCATCAAGCACGGGCCGGGCGGTCTGCTCCCAACGCACACGCTTGGACGTGCGACCGGTTTCGGGGTCTCGGCGCGTGTAATGCAGGCACGTGCAGTTGGTGATCTTCCAGTCGTCCGAATCGGCGCGATGCAGGAACTCCTCGTCGGCCAGATCCTCGATGGTGAGCATCAGGGCAAGCATGAAGTCGCCGTGCGTGACCATGACCACGGACTCCGAGTCGGATTTGCGGCTCAACGAGGTCAGGATGTTATGCACGCGGTCCTCGGCCACGTCGGCGATGGATTCGCCTGCCGGCGGCCGCCAGTACAACGGGTCGGTGTTCTTGAAGTTCCAGTTGCGGGCGTAGTTAGTTTTGAACTCGTCCTTGGTGATGGTGTTGATCTCGCCCCAGGAGCGTTCGCGCAGCACACGGTTCTCCTCCCACTTGGCTTTGGGCAAGGCCATGGTGGCCGCGGTCTCGCGGGTGCGCACATACGGCGAAACCATGTAGCGGTCGAACAGCTGCTGCTGGCTGACGAGCCAGCGTCCGATGCAGTCGGCCTGCTTGCGACCGGTGGCGGTGAGCCGCCATGAGCGGTCGGGCACGGTGACGTTGTCCTGCGTGTACAGGGAGTTGTCGCCCTGCTCGCCCGCCTGGACGATGACGTTCGCTTCGGATTCGCCATGTCGGATTACATATAGATCGAGCGGCATGCTCATCTGCGCTCCTCCTTCGTTGTCGGTGACGTCGCGTTGTTCCGCGCCGTCCGCTATTTCACCCGCGTTATGGTGTCCCCTTTGACCATGAACGCGCGACGGGCCATATCGATCATCGGCTGGTCGAACTTCGAGTCGGTGTAGAACTCGTCGACGACGGCGTCCGGACCGTACAGCTCGCGGAATCGCCTGGCCTTGTTGGTGTTGAAGTTGAGATACGTAACCCTCATCGTCTCCAAATCGACCTTGCTGGCCACGAGGTTCCGCACGCCGAGCCTGCGGCAGGCCTCCCCCACCGTCAAATCGAAGGATGCGGTGAGGATCACGTCATCCGGTTCGGGCTGGTACCAGGGCTTGATGCGCGGGTAGTTCCGATCCCAGAAATCGTTCACGAGCTGTTCGACGCTCGCCACGCGTCGGGAACGGTTCAGTTCCGTAAGATAGCCTTCGGCCATTCTGCCCACGCCGTATTCCATCTGCTCAAGCGTGGCCCGCCCGAGTTTGTATTTGACCGCGTACCGCAGCACGGGTGCGATGAAACGGAACACCTTCGGGTCGTGTCGGGCGGAATACAGGTACAGGTCGAACAGGCTTTCGCCGTCGTAGATGGTTCCGTCAAAATCGAATACGCGCATACCTTCTGCTTCTACTCTGCTGTTCCTTGTTCAAGGCTAATCATGGCGGACCGGCAAAAGCGCGAATATGCGGTGAATTTCACATGAACACTGTTTTTGGAGGGTCGCAACCAACTTCCCCGGCGGTCATCGTCCCCGGTCCGGCACCGTTCCGGCACGCCTGCGCGTCTGGCCGAACAGGTAGATGCCGATGGGCAAGGTCAGCACACCGCCGATGACGAACACCAGCGAAATCGGAATCATGTCGGCCAGAGGCGCGAAGACCAGCATGCCCAGCGGCATGCCCAGCGTGCTGAGCGTGGTGTCGAGACCAAAGACGCGGCCGACCACATTCTCATCGGACTCGGTTTGCATGATGGTACGCATCGGACCCACGCAGATGGCGGAGGCGACGCCATTCGCCACGTCGACAAACAGGTACGCCAGCAGATTGGGCGCGACCCCGAGACCCACCACGGTCACGCCGACCAAAGTGACGCCGAGCGCGACCATGCGCATGTTGTCGCGCACGACCTTGGCCCCGACGGTGGACATGAACGCGCCGCCAAGCAACATGCCGATGCTCCATCCCAGCTCATTGGCCGCGAGTTTGTCGGAGGCGGTGGTCAGGTTGATGAATCCCAGATTCAGATCGATTCCCTCGTATTCGCGGGTCATGAGCAGCAGGGTCAGATTCATCGGGGCAACGGCGATGAAACAGGTCAGCGCGTCGCCCAACACCACGTTGCGCAGATTCGGCCGACGCCACGTGTAGTCGAATCCCACCTTGAGATCGGCGAAGACACGGCGGACGCCGGCGAGCGGCGAGCGTCCCTCCCCTTCGGACACGGCGTGCGCGGCACGCTCCGCCGTCGCGCGTCTCTTCGGCACCTTGATCAACGCCACGAACCCGACGCCGATGACCGCCGTGGTCACGTCGATCAGCAGGATCGACCACAACGGCACCATGTTGATGAGCACGGCGGCCACAGCCGGTGCCACTATCATGTTCGCCGAGTTGATCACACCGTATACCGAATTGACGCGCAGCAGTTTGCCGGAGGGCACGACGTCCGGGATGAACGACTGCACGGCCGGCGTCTGGATGCCGCCGCCCGCCGAACGGATGAGCAGCACCACGAAGATCGTGGCCAGTCCGGCCCATCCCATCGCGAAACCCAACGACAACACGACGGTGACGGCGGCGATCACCATGTCCGGCAGCATGATCAGCAGTTTGCGATTATGGCGGTCCGCCCATGAGCCGCCGAAGATCGAGACCACGGCCTGCGGCACCACGCCGAACAGGGTGGCCAGCAGCATCGCCGAACCGGTTCTGGTCTGCAATACGATCCACCACCAGATGGCGTACTGCACGATGCTGGAGCCCAACAGCGAAAACGCCTGACCGACGAGCAGCAACGCCACACGCCGGATCCACGCGGCATCGGCCTCCTCGCTCGCCATGGCCTCGGCATACGCGCCGGGCCCGCCCACCCCATCGGACGTCACGGGCATGGTCGCTCCAATCTACTCGTCTACTCGGCGCTTCAAGGCGCATGGGCCTGGTCCCGGCCCCGCTTCACCTCACACCAGTACCATAGAATGGAGGTCTGATATACCATCCGGCATCTTCCGGGACACGGTCGAGCGTAAGGAACCCGCTATGAGAATAATCGGCATCCCGTTCGGCATCCAGTCGTTCAAGATGGCCAAACTCACGCTCTGGCCGTTCGGGGCGAACGTCCGCGGGCTGTAGGTCATCGCGGCACGTGCGGCACAGGCCCGGACTTCACGACCTTCCAGGGCGCCGCCCTTTCCATTCGCATCGTCTGCCGTCTATCATGGAATGCGGATGCACAACGCACCGAACGCATGAAAGGACAGATCATGATCAACCATGTGACCGTCAAGGTGAAGGATTTCGACAAGGAAGAAGCGTTCTACGAGGCCGCCCTGGCACCGCTGGGCTACGGCAAGGGCCCCGCTTTCCCGGGCGTTCAGGCATTCGTGGCGGAGGACGGTTCGTCGGTGTGGGTTTCCACCGCCGCTGAAGGCGATGCCGTCGCGCCGGCCCACGTGGCGTTCGAAGCCGCCGACGACGACGCCGTGAAGGCGTTCCACGAGGCGGGTCTGGCCAACGGCGGCACCGACAACGGCCAGCCCGGCCCGCGTCCGGACTACGGTCCGACCTACTATGCCGCGTTCGTGCATGATCCGGAGGGCAACAACATCGAAGCCATGCACAACTGATCGATCATCGACCGGTCGAGCGGGAATCCCGTCGGACGGAACACGCCTTCCATCCGACGGGATCGTCATAATTCCCCCACCCACGCCCACGCATCACCGCACTGCCGCGACTGTTCAGCATGCCCCAGCAGCCAGGACCATCACAGGTAAGTGTTCCAGCCAAGCTTGACGGCGAGGATAATGCCGGTCAACACGGCGGCGGCCCGCATGATGTTCTCCGGAATACGCCGGGTGATGGGAGGCGCGATCGCGCTGCCGATGGTGCAGCCGACGCACATCATGATGGCGAACGGCCAGCAGACGGAACCACGGATTACGAACATGACCGCGGCGGAGATATTCGCGCCGAAGCCGATCACGGTTTTCAATGCGTTGATCTGATGGAACGGGCCGATCCTGCCCAAATCGAGAATCGCCAGGGCAAGCGTACCGGCGGCCGCTCCGAAATAGCCGGAATAGACGCCGACGAAGCTCACGCCGGCCCACAGCCACCACGGATCGTCGCGCAATGCGCCGTTCACCGTCGCACCGGCGATCCGCGCGGCGCGCTCCGCCTGATACGATTGCGGCAGCGCCCGTGCCACGGCATCGCGCGCGGCCGCTTTCCTCCGTGGATTGAGCGCGATGATGAGCGCACTGAACAGAATCAACGGCGGTACCGCGAATTCAAAGACCTTCGCGGGCAATTCAAGCAGCAACAGACCTCCGATGACGCCGCCGACCAGACCGATGCAGGCATAGACGACCACACGCCGGCCCTGTCCCGCGAGCTCCTTGCGAGCGGAGAGCAGCCCGCCGATGCCGGTACCACACACGCCCACCGTGTTCGTGGTGTTGGACAGCACGGGCGGAATGCCGAATGCCAGCAACGCCGGATAGGAAACCAATGAGGATGCGCCGACCGCGTATCCAACGAATCCGGCGGCGACGCCGGCTACAAGCACCGACAGCAACGTGGTGACGGACATTCCTGCAATCATGGGGCCCTCCCCCTTCTCATTCCGGTCTGTGTGGCAACGGGAGTCAAGCGTAATGGTTCGGCTCCCGCGCATCGCATCATCGCCCGTAACGTGGCCAAACACCGACGACGCCACCCGCATTCATGACCGCGCCGAGGAGGGCGCCCTGAACGGGCATCCCGCGCAGACCAGCGAGGCGGGGTCCGGTCGGCATGCCGTCCCGTCGCACAGGGATCGCGGTGCGCGGTCCATCAATGTGACCAGTCCACGCTCCTGTGCACGCATGACCGCCATATCCACGAAATCGGAGGGCAGACGCCGATAGTCGGCGATCTGCGGAACCGTCATCCCGGTTTTAAGATCGGCGGCGATGTCGGCAACGATATCGGCCGGCTGTTCGTCGGCCGCCTGCCCGTTTCGCCAGCCGACCGCGCGAAACGGGCGACGCCAGTCGCGTGAGAGCGAGGACCGTCGTATCATGCGCGCCATGCGGATCACCACACCAAACGCAGTGTCTGGAAGGCGATGACGGCGATCGCATACGCCACCGCCAGACTCAGCATGACGGATTGCGCCGCGACTTTCGTGCCGAATTGCCGCCGCATCTCGGCGACCGTGGCCAGACATGGCGTGTAGGCGAGCGTGAACAGCAGGAACGCGATCGCCGCGGCCCTGCCGTGCCCGTGCGAGGACCGGTCGAACGAGGCCCGCAGCTTCTGCCCCAGCGTGCCTTCCGTGCCCTGCTGCGCGGCCGCGGCATCAGGTTCGTCGGCATGATAGGACTGCGACATCGAACCGATCACGACTTCCTTGGCGACGAATCCCGTAATCAGCGCGGCCGACGCATGCCAGTCGTCGAAGCCCGCCGGAGCGAACACGGGGGCCACCGCATCGGCGAGCATGCCGTACGCGGAATCATGCACATCGTCGACATGCGCGAAACCGCCGGCACCGGCCGTCATGGGAATGCCCTGCAGCAGCCATAGCGCCATGATCATCGAGATGATGATCACACTGGCGCCGCGAACGAATCCCCATAGACGCAGCAGCACCGAACGAACCAGCTGCAGGGCGCGGGGGCACTGGTATGAGGGAAGCGCCAGCATGAGCGGCTCCGGCTCAAGCCCACGGAATATGGTGTGGCGCAGCATCACGCCGACCAGCAGGATGATCATCACCGAAACGACGTACATGAGGAACACCACGAGACCCGCATACTTCGGAAAGAACGCATGGGCGAGCACCAGGAACACCGACAGGCGCGCGGAACACGCGGCAAACGGCACCAGCATGCCGGTCAGCACCCGCTGACGGGAATCAGGCAGGGTGCGGGTGGCCGCCAAGGCCGGCAGATTGCAGCCGAAGCCGACGATGATCGGCAAAAACGCGCGGCCGTCCAATCCCAAGGCGCGCATGGCGCGATCCATCACGAATGCGGCACGGGCCATGTAGCCGGAGTCCTCCAGAATCGACAGCAACAGGAACATGATGCCCATCACGGGAATGAACGTCAGCACGGTGATCACGCCATCGAGCACGCCATCGACCAGCAGCGAACGCACCCAGCCGCCGTGCCAGGCCACGCCGAACAGCCCAAGCAACCAGTCGAGGCCGGATGTGCACCAGCCGCGGAACGTCACATCGATCCAATCCTGCATCGGACTGGCCAGCGTCGTCGTGGCTTGGAACACCGTGAACAGAACCGCGAGAAAAACGATGACGCCGACCACGGGGTGCAGCAGCATGCCGTCGATGCGGTCGGATAAGGTGACGCGACCGTCGTCGTGAACGTCAAGGCGACGCAATACGCCGGCGGTCCAGTCGAGACGGGCATCGGCCCGTGATTCAGCCCAGGAGCGCAGGTCGTCGACGGTGTGCCCGTCGGCGTCGGCCGTGATGGCGGACCATGCGGTCAGCCCAGAGGGAATGGGGGTTCCCCGGAAACCCACGGCGATGGCATCGGCCAACGCCTCGCCGCCGTCTCCGGTACGCCCGTCGACCGCGATGACCGGCATGCCATCCAGCAGACGGGATAACCGTTGCGCATCGACGCCATGGCCATTGCGCAATGCGAGATCGTTCATGGTGAGCGCGATGACGGTCGGCAGTCCAAGCTCCGTCACCGTCGACAGCAGGTAGAGAGAGCGGGACAGCGCCGTGGCGTCCAACACCACGACGGCGAGATCGGGAGCGGGCATGCCCGACGCACCTATCAGCGCGTCGACGGCGACCTGTTCATCGGGGCTCATCGGCAGCAGTGAATACGTGCCGGGAGTGTCCACGAACTGCCAGAGTTGCGTGTGCGGCGCATCGTTCGCGCTCTTGTACCGGTACTGCCCGCAAGTGATGGACACGGTGGTGCCCGGAGCGTTCATCGTGCGTGTCCTCGCGCCAAGCAGCGCATTGAACATGGAGGATTTGCCGACGTTCGGATTGCCGACGAATACGACGCGCTTCATTGACGCCGCACGACCGGCATCGCAGGTGTCGCCGCGAGCGCCGTCACGCACGGCGCCATTCGCGGACGTCTCCGCATGGCGATTGCAACGCCGGCAGCAATCGTCCTGCGAGCTGCAGCAGTCGCCACCTCTCAGGTCCCGTAGATTCATCATTCGCGCATATTCTCGTTCTCTTCGCGTTACGCAACGTCGCCTTGCGTATGTTCGTCCTGCGTGAACCGTACGCGGACGGCCCGCGCGGTGGCGCCATCCACCGCGACGCGTTCGTCTCCGAAGGCGATGACCCGCCCGCCGAAAGCGCCACGCTGCACGACCCGCAGGCCCGCGCCCGGAGCCAGGCCGATCTCGCAGAGGCGGAACCGGTGCCGTTCATCCAGGTCGATGCCGTCCACGACGACGCGCATGGCGCGCGGGCAGTCGCGCAGCGTCATGGTGGTGCCGCGCTCCCCCGTCCGACGCCGCACCGTGCCATCGAAGCGGCGAGCATGCGTATTATCCATGTTTTCACACATAGCAGGAAACGAAGCAAAGCACAAGAGTGTTTTCCACGGAAGGGAAGCCTCATGTTCCATTCATTCTATTCAGCGATGATGGCGCCTAATCACCGATCATCCTTTGGGAACAGCGCATCGAAGGCATGTTCCATCACGGACTTACGGCGGATCACACCGACGAGTCTGCCATCACCATCCACCACCGGCAGTTTCTTGAACTGCTTCTTGGCGAGGATTCGGGCCACCTCTCCGACATGCTGGTCGGGCGTGGCGGCAACGACCTTGCGCGTGGCGATGTCCATCACCTTCTTGCCGGAGAGCGCCTGCACCTTGGAGGTCACGGTTTCGTCGTCGAACACCACCATCGTCGAACCGGTGCCGGTGGAAACCGTACGGGATTCATAGGTGGCAATCGATTTCATGACATCGCCGTCGCTGACGAAGCCGACGAGCCTGCCATCGCCGTTCACCACGGGAAGGCTGGAGACGTTGAGGCGGATGAACTCGCGCACCACATGCGTGATGTCATCGCTGTCCAGGCAGCTGTAGGGCTGATCGTCCATGATTCCGCCGATGGACTGTTCCTGGGCCTGCTTGAACAGGGAGGCGGCGGGGGCCACGTATGCGCCGGCGTAGTGATGCTCGGCGGGCTGGCCTTCAGTGGTTTCGGCCGCGACTTCGGCGGAGGCTTGCGCCTCGGAGGCCTTGGCGTTGCGTGCGGCCTTCTCCTTGGCACGGCTGGTGACGGTGAAGATGCAGATGATCAGGGCGACCAGCGAGATGGCGGCGCACAGCAGGTAGGAGAACGCGATGCCGCTGGCCGTGGCGGACTTCACACCCTGGGACATGTGCGAGGCGGTCATGGATGTTTCTGCGGTGACCAGAAGCGAGGTCGCAATGGCTGCCGCGATCTGGCGGCCTGTGTTGGCGATGGCGTTTCCATGGGCGATCATGTCGTTCGGCAAAGCGTTGACGCCCCAAGTGTTGATCGGCATGTTGGCGATAGCCTGACCGGATGCCTGCAATGCGCAGAACACGGCGACAAACAGCACTGATGTCCTGGTGTTGATGGTGCCGAGAAGACCAAGAGAGATGGTCATGAGCGCAAGGCCGCCGATGCCCACGCCGCGAGGGCCGAATTTGTCGAATGCGGCGCCGGCGACCGGACTCAGGATGATGCCGACCGCCGCGGCGGGCAGCATGACCATGCCGGTGACGGTGGCGGATTGGCCGAGCACATTCTGGATGAAGATAGGCAACGTCACGTTGGTTGCGGCGACTGCGGCGTTGATCAGAGTGACCAGAATCACGGAGTTGCGGAAGTTGCGGGTGGCAAGGGTATCAACGCGCAACAATGGCTCATCGAGCTTGACTTGCTTGTATACGAATGCGACGAAGGCCACAAGACCAACGACGATTGAGATAATGACGACCGGACTGCTCCATACCATCGTGGAAGCGGACGAGAAGCCATAAAGCAGGCCACCGAACGCGATGGTCGAAAGGATCACGGACAGGATGTTGAGCTTTGGGTTCTTCAACTCGCTGACGTTCTTGAGCATCATCGTGCCTCCGACAAGGATGACCAGTGCCACGACTGCGATGCCAATGAACATCGGGCGCCATCCGAAACTGTCAATCACCAGACCACCGACAACCGGGCCGATAGCCGGGCCGGCGGCCATGACGATACCGGCCAGTCCCATGGCGGTGCCGCGCTTATCCGGCGGATAGACGAGCATCGGCACTACGGCGACCAATGGCAACAGCACGCCGGAGCCGGCGGATTGCAGTATGCGCCCGACGAGCAACAGCATGAAATTCGGCGCGACGGCACACAGCAGTGTGCCGACCATGAAAGTGGCAAGAGCTCCGGCGAAGAGCTTTCGGGTGGAGAATTTATCAATCAGATAGCCTGAAATCGGCACCATGATGCCCGAGACCAGCATGTAGACGCTGGTCACCCACTGCACGGTGCCGGTGGTGATATTGAAATCACGCATCAGTGCCGGCAAGGCCGGTGACATGACGGTCTGGTTGAGCAGCGCGATGAACGAGCCGACGACGATCACGCCCACGACGATGAATCGGGTGTGCGGATCAATAGGCTTTACGGAACTGGTGGCGGACCCGAGTTCCGCGTTTTTCTGTGAGGTCACAGCATTTCCTTCTGTTGGTAACGTCATGTGTGGCGATCCGGCCCCATGCTTGTGTCAAGACGCGAGGACACCGATGAGTCCGGACGTAAAGGAAAAGCCGCCATCCGTTCCGCATTCATATACGGCAAACGATTCGCGGCTTTGCGTAAGTTGATGGCTATGGTGAGCGATTCATGCGACGTCGACTGCGGATGGGCCATCGGTACATCCCGGCATAAGGCGTGTCCCCGCTACACCAGCATCGAGAATAGGGCCATTCGTGGATTGGCAAACAGAACATTGCCGACGAACGACCCACGGCAGGCGCGTGCGATGAACATCGCGTAGCGATACAGGTTCATGGCATCTCCTTGATGGGGTCTTCGTACGGCAGACATCGAGAAGCCTATCATCATTCAAATCGACGGTGAAACCCACGCATGCCTGACAATACACAAAATCTTCACAAAAGGATTGGGCTTACCGCATACGCTCCGCCTGAATAACGGTCCGGGGATGAATCAGGGGCGAGCTAAGGGTTGCATCTCGTGTTTCCGTCATGATTTCTGGCAAAATGTGAAGCTAATCATGCGAGGCATCGACCGGAATCGGAAAGGGGCAAATCATGCGAGTTCTCGGCAATATCCTGTGGATCATTCTTGGTGGGTTGGCCATCGCAATCGGATGGGCATTGGTGGGACTGATTCTGTGCATCTCCATCATCGGCATCCCGTTCGGCATTCAAGCGTTCAAGATGGCCAAGCTTGCGCTCTGGCCGTTCGGCGCGGAAATCGTCAACCTGTAGATTCCAAATACTACAAAGCCGCCAAAGCAACCCTTGACGAGGCGGCCACCGACGTCAACAATTGGATTGACCAGCAAGCCGCCAAGGCCGAATAATAAAACACACATTATGCTGCTGCAGCAGCCAGCCCTTGCAGAACAATGTCATGACAAAGGCCTGAGAAGACGACTTCTCAGGCCTTATCCGCGCCGCTCCTCAATCGCTTGTAGCGACAGCTCCCCTCAAAGAGGGGAGCCAGAGAAACACTTACTTCGAGATGTTGAACTTGAACTCCACGATGAAAACGAAAACCCAATGATTCCAACGGTTCACGGACGCCGCGAACGGCCCGGGCACTCTAAGGGCACTCTATTCTGTTGTCGCGAATCATCATACAGCACCCCGGAAACGCGAAAAGCGCCCCGCTCCCCCGCGGCGCAGGCGGGTGGAGCGGGGCGCTGTGATGCGATGATGCAGGCTATTCCTGCGTCATGCGTCGGGCTTTAATCTGCTGGCGCCGATGAGTGCGCCGACGAGGGTGCCCAGTGCGGTCAGGATGGTGACGGTCAGGTCGGTGCCAGTCCATCCCGCGGCGGTGCCGATAGTCTGCACGCACACGGCCAACGCCGGCAGCGCGATAAGGCCCACCCATTTCAGCACGTCGTACACGCGGTCGGGAATGAGATAGCCCGCGGTCTCTTCGTCGTCCATGAATTGCTCTCCTTACGAATATGGGGCCCGCACCCGTGGCGGATGCGGGCCATGATGGGCTAGTAGTAGAGGACCTCGCCCGGATAGATGAGCGACGGGTTGCCGGAACGGTATCCGGTGAGCTGTGTCCAGCTGATGCCGAGCCGCGCGGCGATGCCAGACAGGTAGTCGCCGGACTGCACGACGTACGTGCGCGACCCGCCGTTGGCGGTGGTGTCGCCGTTGTGGCAGACCACGTCGCCCGGGTGCACGCGGTTCGGGTCACCGGACGGGACGGTCACGTTCCACCAGTCGCTCCAGAACTGGCTGACGGTCTGTCCGCTCTGGATGGTCACGCAGGAGCTGCCGCAGCCGCCCGTACTACCGGCGTCCGGCGTCGTGGCGGCTCCGCCCGTATTGCCGGAGGGTGTGATGTCCACGGCGCTGCCGTCGGGCTGCGCCGGGTTCCCGCCGGCGTAGGCGGCCCATGTGGTCGCGTCCCCGTAGAACGTGTTCGCGTCCAACGGGCCGATGCCGCCACCGTACGCGGAGCTGGTGTACTGCCAGACCGCGGCGAACGGCCACTGGCCCGTGCTCCACGTCGGCGACCCGGCCTCGCGGATGGTCTCGGCCGCGTACCCGTTCGGGTAGGCTGCGAGCCACAGGCCGTAGTCGGCGGCGACCACCGCACTCCAGTCGTTCGACGTCACGACGGATCCCGACATGTAGATGAGCGGCTTGACGCCCCACACCTCATGCACGCGGTCCAGCCAGCGCTTCGCCCACCACGTCCAGCCGTTGTAGGCCCCGCCCGGCTCCCAGCCCAGGATCGGCAGCACGTGCTGCGCACGGTAGCCGACCGTCTGGCTCAGGAACCAGTCGGCCTCGGCCTCCGGCGAATTGCCGAGGTCGGGGCGGGCGAAATGGTAGGCGCCCGTGTACATGCCCGCGTCGATGGCCGCCTGGATGTTGCAGTCACCGACCGGATCCGTGTACCCGTTGCCCTCCGTGACCTTCGCGATCAGGAAGTCCGCGCCGTCCGCCTTCAACGCGGCCGCGTTCACGCACCCCTGCCAGTTGCTCACGTCCACGCCCGCATCCGCCAGAGCGGTCGTGGGCGAGACGCCGAGCAGCAGGGCGATGACGACCGCGAGGATTCGCGTTACCAGGCTCGGCTTGCTCTTGTTCTTGATGTCCAATTCCTCTCCTTACTGTTGATGGATATGGAAAAGCCCCACCCGATCGGGTGGGGCGAAATTTCTGATTGGCTGGCTGTTACCAGCGGTCGTCGCCGCCGCGCACGAACATCAACACGACGGTTACGGCGACTATCATCACGATGACGATCATCGATGCCTCCTCAGTTCGCGGATGTCCTCGCGCAACTCCAGGTGCTCGCGTTCGGCGTTGGCGACGCGTTCGTTCACCGTCTTGAACTCGCCGTTCATGTCATCGCGCAGCGCGTCGATCGCGTCCATGACCTTCTCGTGCTTCTCGTCCATGTCCACGCGCAACGGCGCCTGATGGTCGTTCGTGATCTCCCACTTCGTGGCCGACTGCTGGTCGCGCAGCCCGCGGATCTGCCTCGACTGGATCACCGCCACTATGACCATGGCCAGACTCGGCACCACCGCGATCAGGATCACCGCCCACAACGGGGTACCGGCCGGCGGATTCATAGGCTGTCCTTTCGACGTATATGCTCGGGGTATGGGCAACAGGTTCTGCAGGATTTGCGGCGAACACAAGCCGTTGACGCTCGAGCATATCCCTCCCCGGTCCACGGGCAACGACCATGTGGTGGTCGTGCATCGTGGGGATGAGGCGGTGATGCACTCGTTGTTCGACATGGAGGTCCGGGACGACGACGGGTACAGGCAGTCACACGGGATGACGTTCAAGACGCTGTGCGAGGACTGCAACGAGTATCTCGGCGCCAACTATGTGGAAACGTTCAAAGGCCTGTACCTGGATTTCGCCCATGAATCCGGCGACATCCTCGACGGGCTCGACCGTGACCGGAACGAGTCCGAGACCGACGGTGTGGAGCGATACTGCGAATTTGACTTAGGCGAGGGGTTCCGTCCCCTGGCCTTCGTCAAGCAGGTGGTGTCGAACTTCTGCGCCACGACGGCGCCGGGCAGCATGCTCGACTGCAAGGACTTCCTGCTCGACCGGGGGAACATTTCGTTGCCCGCGCGTTACCGGCTGCATATGGCCGTCCTTCCGAAGCTTGACGGGGAGAGCGTGTTCTCCGGGTGGATGCGGGTCCTGTTCGACGACGGGACGTTCTGCGACATGGCGTTCATCCGCATGCCGCCGTTCGGGTTCGTGCTCTACGACACGGAATCCAGCACCTATCTGCCCGACCGCGCGGGTGACATCACGCCCATGTCACGCATGGGCTGGGACGAGACAGGGAAAATCACCCTCGTCCTCCCGACGGTCACGGGAAGGAACGCGTCGAGACCTTACCTGTGGGGCCGGTACCAGAACGCCGTGTGACGGGACACGCCCCGTCTACCGGTCGGGTTCGTCGAGCGGGACGATGCCCATGAGCTGGATCCATCCCTCGTTGTATCGTATGGCGCCGGGGTCGATGGCGATCCTCCCGTACGCGTCGATCTTCCAGCACCGGTCGACGCGATCCATGATCTTCGCGGTCACGTCGCCGGTGACGCTCTGGTTGTACTCGTGGTAGGACATCGGGTATCGTCCCATGCCCAGCACCGAGGCGTACCGGCGGTCGACCTGGAGTGCGTTGACGTACGAGATGCCCTGATAGTCGGGTTCCTGGCGACGAGACTGACGTTGACGCGAAGCAGTCCTCCGTCCACGGTGATGATCCCGGGGTTCACGTACGCGTCCGGGTCGATCGCGAGCAGGTCGTCGTGCACGCTGACGGGCACGCGGAAGTAGGGTTCCCATTCCTGCCCGTCGAGCCATGCGGCGAGCCTGGCGGCCCACACGTGCTGCCCGGTCTCGCCCATGTGCCTGGCGCCGGGGTCGTTGCCGACCGTGAACGTCTTGCCCATCTGCCGGCAGATGCTCATGACCACGCCGCCCACACCAGCCGCGTACGCGCCGTCGGAGCGCTTGGCGAGCATGAGCTGGCCTATGCCCTCCTGCCACCGGTCGAACCGGATGCCGAGCCGGCCCGTAATGGTGCGGACCTTGCCGAACCCGGTGGAGACGATTCCGGTGGGGATGGCCAGATACCGGGCGGCCTCAGACAGTGCCGGGGTCGAAGGATTCGTCCCTCGCGTCATCGGCCCTCACTCCCTCCGCAAGCGGATCCGCCCGCGCCTCCTCCTCCAACGCGTTGATCTCCTTGCCGACCGCGAGCATCTGCTTGGTCAACGCGGCGATGGCCTGGGCCGGGGTGTCCGGATCCTGCACCGCCCGACGCAGCGCGTCAAGACTGACGCGCAGCAGGTCGGCGTATGAGACTTCCGTATCGTCGCCGCCCGCGCCAGCCGGAGGCGACGATACGGTGGCGGCGCCCCACCGTCGCTTGGACGCGAGCTTCCTGCAATTGTCGGAGCAGTAACGGCGCTTGCCGCTACTGTTCTTCGGCAACGCTCCCCCACACAACGCGCACCGTCGCATAGGCATAATCTCCTCCTCGAAAAGGCGACGCTCAACAACACCGGGGAGAGATATCGGCCCTGCACCCGAGGTGGCCGTTTCGGGGCCTGCCGGGGTATCCTCCCCAGGTCACCAGTCGCTCAACTCGAACGGTATGCTCGTGGCCTTGGGCTGCGCGGCGGCACCTCCCAGATGGGAGCGGGCGTACGCATCCGTTTTGTCGCTCTTGATCCGGTTGCACCGCCGGTGCGTGAGCCGGCAGTTATTGAAGCTCAACGGGTCGCCGCCACGGCTTACGGGTATGAGCTCGTCCACCTCCGCACTCATGGGATGCGGGGATCTCAACGTCTTGTCTACGGGCCGGCCGCAGATGGCGCACACATCGTAGGCGGCGAGCACGCGCCTGCGCAGTATGTCCCGCCGATGCCCGTTGGCCCTGCGCGGGTTACTCCTGGCATTCATCGTCGAACACCTTGCGGAACGCTATGCATCCCTTGTCGAGCAATTGTTCGAATCGTTCGGCGTCGAACATGGCGCACTCGCCAGGCTCCCCTGACAACGGGACGGGCACGCTCATCACGGCGAGCCGCCGGTCCGCGTTGTCGGTGATCTTGAGCGTGATGGTGGGCGGCATCATGCACCTCCCCCTAGATATGCGAAAGCCCCGCACCAAAGGTGGGGCTGAACTTATGAGATACGTTTCTTTCGTAATTCTCCATACGCACTTGTCGTTATCTTCAGTACCCGATATATGCAGAACGCTAAATGAGTCATTAGCCATACAACAATCGCTGAAACTACTTTTTTCCCTATATCAGGTAATTGACCATATATCCCAAGGGAAGACCCCATAGAGGTCAATATAGTTATTCCGAGAGCAAGAGCCGACGAGTATACGACGCTGAAGAACATGTCATCCACGAGTCGTGTAAGTTTTAAATTCTCAGCTTGAATTTCTCCATTTTTCACGCGTTCTCGCAAATTTTGATTATATGTCATTCTAAGTTCAAATACGAAGATAGCGTGTGCGAACAATAAACCTCCGAGGACACCTAAAGCCGATACGATAATATCGGCGTTTACCGCAAACCGTCCAAAACAAAAATCCAATATTGCGACAATCGTCGGACACAATAATTCCCGCAATACGTATTTCCACGCAATATTTCGACCATCGTCCGATTCACGAATCTTCGGAGCCAATGTATCCATGTAGTGATAGAGGATGCCGTTATGATTCAAGTTCATATCTATCACCATTTTGCGGATTTACCTGTTCAAATAATGTATTCCAGTCAATAACTTCTGAGTCCGGTATCTCTTCATGCATCTCTCCACTGTCCCATCCAGTTTCAAGACGAATCTGTTCATCATGATATTTGCTAAAGATAGAATCAGAAAGCACACGCCTTAGTTGTCCGTTATCCAAACGTGGCTCACCGTCTCCGGTAATAACCTCACGAATTTTCGGACTCTTCTCATTGCCGATTGTGAACGTCTTTTTGCGACCATCGATTCCCGCAGCCTCGACCAGGACTCCTTGTTTGGGAATGGATTCATTATTCAATGACGGAATTGTCAGCATCCCTTCCCTTCCCATATTCTTTTTCCTCAGCGCCCGCCAGAATCTCGGATTAAGCACAGAGACACCCTTCGGAGGCAGAACAACCAATGCCATGCGGCCATACATCGTTTCCTTGGGATCATCGTCCAATCCGTTATCGACTGTCAGCTGTTGGTCGGTGCTGCTAATGGGAATTTTCATCGAAATAAGGCTACTTGAATCCAGCCACGCTTCCTTTTCGAGAATCCCATCGATTTTCGCGACCAATCCCGGGATAAAAGCACGTAAGCACTTCGCGAAATAGTCAATCACAAATTTTCCGTTAATGGAATTCATGTGTTCGACGGCAAAGATCGCCATCTTCACATCATCGCCTCTAGGGCAGCAAAAAACTATTCTGACTGTTTTCACGGCGGCTTCGTCGGGATTGATGTCTCTAACAACGTTGCCACGAAGTATGTCCAGCAATTGGCCACTTTCACCGTACTGACCGGACAACACATCAATCAGCACAAGCCGTCCATGGACTTCGTAATCGCTTACGGAATATATTCGTTCCCGTCTCTCATCTTTGAGAATGGTACCCTTGACGTGTTCTAAATAGGAACATAGATATGCTAAGACACTGTATCCGCCCCCGACATCCAGAACGTCGCGAGGAATATCTGGATTCTTTTTCCGCGTTTTTACAGTAAAGGCGTAGTAGTCAACAGTACTTCTGACCATCCATGCTCCCCAGCTTGAACGACATCGGTGTAGTTTGCGGTTGTTACCACAGATTCTACACGCGTTTGGGGGATCATGGCGCTTCCCCGGGTTCTAAATAGAAGTGCAACACCTTGTCTAGGGTTGGAAGTGTTCGAAGTTTCTAACTTAAGAAGGTGTTGCACTCATGGGTCAACAGTATTCGCACCTGTCGTCCGAGGAGAGGATCCTGATCGAGAAGCTGCATTGCGAACAGCATCCGGGCATCCGTCGGACCGCGGAGAGGATCGGCCGGGACAAGTCCACCGTGAGCCGCGAGCTGAGGCGCGGCCTGTGGTTCGCGTCCAACGAGAACGGGTCGTATCGCCCCTACCGGCCGAAACGGCTGAAGACCGGGCCGTGGACCTCGGGTCCGTTCTATTCGGCGCTGGCCGCGCAGAGGAAGGCGGACCTGCGTCGGCGCGAGTCCAGGAAGCCGCGTCGCATGGACTCGGGCCCGTTGCGCGCCTGGGTGCTGGACTCGCTGCGCAGGGGGTGGAGCCCGGAACTGATCGAGGGACGGTTGAAGGCCCAGTGCGCCGGCGACCCGTCGATGCGGATCAGCCACGAGTGCCTCTACCAGTGGATCTACGCCAAGCCGCAGCGGGCGCTGGACCTGCGCCAGTACCTGGCGCGCGGCAGGAAACGCCGGACGAGGAAAAAGGGCAGGAAGGCGAAAGGGCCGCGCATCCCGATGCGCGTGCCCATCGCGGACCGGCCCGAGGCGGTCGGATCCAGGAAGGGGTTCGGCCATTTCGAGTCGGACACGGTGGTCGGCGCCGCGCCGTCGAGGCGCTGCGTGAACACGCAGGTGGAGCGCAGGAGCCGCAGGCTGTTCGCCCGGCTCGTCGACGACAAGAGCGCGTCCGCCACGGCCAGGGCCGAGTACGAGATCTTCAAGGACATGCCGCCGGCCGCGCGCGTCGACCGCACGTGGGACAACGGCACGGAGGCGAGCCTGCACATGCTGGTGGACGAGGCGCTGGGCATGCTCACGTACTTCGCCGACCCGTACAGTTCCTGGCAGCGTGGCAGCAACGAGAACAGGAACGGCAGGATCCGCCGCTACCTGCCCAAGGGAACCAGTTTCGAGGATCTCACGCAGGACGAGCTCGACGCGATCGTCGGGGAGATCAACGACACCCCCATGAAGCTCCTCGGCTACAAAACGCCCAACGAGGTATGGGACGAGGAGATGGCCAAGCTACAATCAAAGGCAACCAACACGAAGACGGGCGTTGCACTTACAAATTGAATCCGGGGGATTGAGGAATTGATAGTTGCTATGGTAAAATCCAACTAAATTTGATGGAACACCTGACATGCCAAGGTGGTTCCGAAGCAGGAAGGCCTTAGAGCATTGGTGATTTGAGCAGTGGCGGATTGCATGAGGAGAGATTCCGCGTGTTCTGCGCATTATCGCGCGTATCTGCCATTGTACCAATCGCAATGCCTGATTCGATGAAGTTCTCGTTAGCATAGCGACTTTCAGTGCCGTCACGAGGACTGCTTTCTGAATACAGCTTGGCAATAAATGGCACAGTCCGCCACTTTTCGATAGTCACAGTTTGATTAATGCGCCTTATCGAAAGAGGCTTCCATGAGTCAGATATTGACACTAACCGATATTTCCTACTGCTATCCGGGCGCGCCGGAACCATTGTTCGAACATCTGTCCGCGACATTCGCGGCCGGCTGGGCCGCAGTGCTGGGAGACAATGGCATTGGCAAGACCACACTGGCCAAACTCGCCTGCGGCATGCTTTCCCCCGATTCGGGGATAGTCTCGCCGAACCCGTGCAAGATGGCAGTCGCCTACTGTCCGCAACGTACTGATGAAACGCCTACGAATCTGGATGATTTCGTGGCGGATTGGACGGGCGAGACCATCGCCATCCGCGACGCGCTGAACATCGGCGACGATTGGGCATACCGATACGAGACTCTCTCTGGAGGCGAAGCCAAGCGGCTGCAAATCGCTTGTGCGCTGGCCGGCGATCCCGACGTGCTGGTGTTGGACGAGCCAACCAATCATGTGGACGGCAGGACGCGCCAAGCCATCACGCAGGCGATGCGTCGGTTCGATGGCATAGGCATCGTGATCTCCCATGATGTCGAACTGATCGACGCGACGTGTTCGCGCTGCGTGATGCTGGAGCGCCGACATGCGCGTGGGCGTAACATCACGGCGGCGAACACCTATCAGGGTGGATATACCCAGGCCGCGCAGCAGATGCGCGACAATCAACGTGCCGATACGGCCGCCATACAGTCCACTCGAAAGGAGCTGCAACGCATGCAGCGCATCAAGCGGGAGCGGGCGCAGCGTGCGCGCGAACTGGATATGCGGAAGAATCAGGGAATGCGCATCGATATCAAGGACATCGACGCTCGCAAAGCCCTGAAAAATCTGAAACCGGCTATCGGCACCACTGTCGCACAGACAAGCGCGCAATTCGACGGGCGTATCGCCGCCGCCACCGACAGACTTGCTCACCTCAGCGAAGCGGCCAAACGCTACGACGGCACCATCTGGATGAACGTCATGCCGAGCTCACGCAGGGAATTGACGCGCATCCCCAACGACCACGCCATCGCGGACCAACCCGATATGCTGAGCATCGGCCCGCGCGACCGCATCGGCATCAGCGGTCCAAATGGCAGCGGTAAAACCGCATTGATACGACGATTGATCGAAGCGCTGGAGCGTGATGAAGCGCAGCGGCATTCGGAGAGAATGCCATATCTCTATATTCCCCAAAATTCCAGCGACATGGATACCGCCAACGCAATGAACCGCTTGCATGCTTTGACGGACGAGCAACGCGCCATTGTGCTCAGCGCCTACGCCCAACTTAACGCCGACCCCGACAGACTGCTCGCCGGCGGCAATCCCTCGCCAGGCGAACTACGCAAACTTCTGTTGTGCCTCGGCATGATTGAACAGCCACAGCTCATCATCATGGATGAGCCGACCAACCACCTCGACCTGCACTCCAAACAGGCACTTGCTAATACGCTATCCTCCTATGCGGGCGCATTGGTCGCAGTCAGCCATGACGAATGGTTTCTGAATGCCGTCACATCGATTCGATGGCGATGCGCGTCATGACGCTATCTATGAGTTTACGTTCCTTCGTAAGACTTGGATATCGGCAAGACGCATTCCTTTTCGTATGAAGCTGTATCGATGGCAATGACCGAGCAAGAGGACACCAGTATGACACGACCGATTATGCCGCGAGCACATGGCAAAAAACTTCACATGGAGGCGAACATGGCTCATGTTCCTTCGGCCATCGCAATCACGGCGATGCGACCGGAGGAATATCCGTTGCTCGTCGAGTTCCTGTATCAGGCGATTCATGTATCGCCGGGAACCCCGGCACCGGACAGGAGCGTTGTCGAGCTGCCGGAATTGCGGCGATATATCGAGGGATTCGGACGGCCCGACGATGCCTGCATGGTTGCTCGCGCCGGACTACCGAACGGTCCGCAAATCGTGGGTGCCGCATGGGCCAGAATCTTCCCGAACAACTCCGCAGGCTACGGTACCATCGACACGGCAACGCCGGAAGTCTCCATATCCTTGCTTCCCGACTGGCGGAACCGAGGCATAGGGCACCGCCTGATGACGGCGTTACTGGACCGACTGCGAACCGATGGTCACGCCGCAGCCAGCCTCTCGGTCCAGCGCACCAACGCCAACGCCCTCCATCTCTACGAGTCGCTTGGCTTCACCATCATTAGCGAACACGACGGTGAACTGGTCATGCGCGTGGCTCTCGCGGATTGAGGCAGTGTTCCACACATCATCCGCATGGAGCCAGTGCGTAAGCCACCCACTGTGATATGTGCGGCTGCAAGTCCCGCATTCATACAAGCAAACAATCTGACATACAGATGCAGTCTATTCCTTATTATGTTTTCGGCTTTGCTCTTGATAAGAGCCAGCACCACCATCCATCCTCGATGAATGTGGGCAGGCTTTCGCAATGTGCCACATGACGCAACGTGTAGTCGGCGTGGACCGCACCACCGCGCAGGTGTTCACGCATGAAGCTCACGAATGATACGACCTCGAAAAGCTTTTTGGGAGGCTCGTTCCCAATCTTGTCCTCAGTGTGCAGCCTGTCAGTCTGAAGTCAGCTTTCAACTGGCAAATGTTCAAAGAGACGGGCTAGCGCAGTGGATAGATCCGCTCCTTCGAAAGCAAAAGTCGCAGCAGCACGTGTCTGCTTGTCCGCGTTGAAGGCAAGCGAGACACCGACGGCTTTGAACAGCGGTAGGTCAGAACGACTGTCACCAATAGCGATGCAATTCGAAGCTTCAACTCCCAAGCATTCACATTGCTGCCTCATGAATGTTACTTTGGTTTGTTCATCGGCATATGCCGCTGTTTTACCAATAAACACGCCATCCTTGACAGCAAGTTCTGGACCGCACCATGCTTCAAATCCAAATCTCTGCGCAAGGCTCTCGGAAACGACTGTCCAAGCGCAGGATGCGAGGACTGGCTTGATTCCCCTCGACTTGCATTCCGCAACGGACTGTGCGATTCCTTGCACAAGCGGGAGATCGTTCAACCATCCGTGAATTTCACTTACCCGATGGCCAGTGTATCCACGAGCATCAATATCGCATACCGTGTCATTTCCGATCTCACCGCGTGCGTATCGATCCTCTGCATCTCGCATCCTGTCGCCGGTACCCAACCGGTCCGCAATAAATGCGCCAGAGCTAATGCCGTATGTGAGCGTTCCGTCGATATCAAAAAATGCAATTCCCGCCATTCATCCCTCTTCATTTACTGGTTCAGCCCGAACCTCCAGCCGGTAACTAAGCCAATAGCGTATCAAAAGGCACACATATCAGAAAAGAAAGGCAGATAGTCCCATTAAACCGTTTCATGCGATTGCAGTTGTCCGCCGCTGGCTACGGCTGGCAGGGGGAAGCTGGGAAAGGCGTCCCGGCGGAAGGCCCGCCGGTGCGTTCTTCTTCCAGGGACAAGGAAGGATGCGGGCGGCCGTGAATGGTCGCCCGCATTTTCCGTATCCGTGTGAAACGGGAGGGAGCGCATCATGGGGCGCTTCCGACTGAAAGGACGGATACGTATGTCAGGTGGGAAGAAGAGCAGGCGCACGATGCTGATGGCTGCCCTGACCGCAGGGGCGTTGGCCTTGGGATATCTGGCGCCAGCCGCGTTCGCCGAGGGCGGTGGTGGCGGTTCCGGCGAGGGCGGTGGCGGTTCCGGCGGGCAGGTTCCATCGCAGACCGCCGACGTGCATTGGATCTACAAGGATTCCTGGCCCGCCACTCTGGAGGGCATGAAGCAGGCGATACGTGATTCGGGCACCACCCTGTCTTCCGATTTGGAGGATGGGTCGAATCAGTTCGTGGATATGAATGCCATCCTTGCCGACGCGATCTCGGAGTGCAAGGCCTCATACACCGGGGAGGGTGACGCGGAATGCCGGATGGTCGCTGTCGGCTACGCGCGCCTCGGCAACGGCGTGTTCAGCGGTTCCTATGTCAGTTCGAACGCGCGTCAGCGTTGGGAGTCCCAATGGGCCGCCGAAGGGCGCGGCACCTACCAGTACCAAGGCCAGTCGTACACGACCGGCACCACGTGGACCGATCGGCTTGGCGTGCGTTCGGTGGATAGCCTGGTGCAGGATTCCATCAACGCCAATCCCGATGCCTCGTTCCGTGTGGTCATGCTGGCCAAGAACCAGCCGCCCGTCGATTATCCGTTGACCGTCACCACCTCGCACCGCCAGCAGACCGACATACAGGTCGGCTCGACCACGCCGGTCGGCGACACCATCCACGCGAACAACGGCGGCTCGTCGATCAAGGAGACCCTGCACGGCACCGCGATCGTGCACTACGATGGCGGCCCCTACACGCCGACGGGCAGCGTAAGCAAGCCGATCAGCTTCGCCAACAGCGGCGACACCGTGATCGACAACCTGGCCTCGCCGGGTGATTTCGGCATGGATTCCTGGGCCGAGGGCACATATTGGATCGACATCCAAGTGCCCAGGCAGGGAAGCATGCAGGCGGCCGTGGACACCACGGACCGGGATCCGGCGGAGACCTGGAAGGTCAGCGCCGTGCCGCCGGCCGATCCGGTCAAAAGCATCGAGGAAGGCGTCAGCGCCGACCGAATGACCAACCGCACCACCATCACGTATGGGACCGGCCGGGGCGGTTACGAGCTGAGTTTCAGGGACGTGATCGAACCCAACGGCGTCGATTACACGGTGGACGGCTTCACGCTCGTGGACGCCACCGACAACAATCGCGATGTCTCCAACGAGTTCGAGATCGGTTGGGACCGCGCATCGAACACGGTCAGCGCGGTCCGTTCGGCCGACAAGGGCATGATGCCGTTCGACCACGAGTATGTGTTCGGCTTCGATGTGACCGTCAGCCTGCCATCCGATTACCAGAACATCAGCGACCATGCGTGGGGCAAGTGGAACCAGCTGCCCGAGGCCGACGCGGGAGAACGCGAGTTCGACACCTGGCGTCCCAATCCCGACAAAAGCTGGATCATGCTCGACACTAATGGCAAGTGGCAGGCCGTGATCGACCCCGACCGCACCAACCAGACCGGCGGCGACGGCAAGGTGTTCCTCGACGGAGACCGCGTGGCCTCCGTGGTCAACGGCACCGTGCCGGCGAACCTGATCCAGGCTCCGCAGACGCTCACCTTGGTCGATGATTGGACAGCCGCCGATTACCTGTTCGACGCCGATGAAGCGGCGAACGTCCGAGTGTACGAGGCGGACGCGGGCACCGATCGTGCCAGCAGCGTGAGCGACATCGCCAACCGTGGCCGTGACATCACCGACCAGTGGGACATCACGATCGATGGCACCGTGGTCACCGCCACGGCCAAGGCCTCCTACCTGACCGGACTGAAGGGCTTGGCGAAGGCCAGGCAGATCACGATGCTCGTGCCCGGCCGCGCGAACTACGCCAACGGGGCCGGGGCGGGCCAGGTGCGCGATGACTTCGGCACCGAAGCGGACGACGAGATCACGTTCTGCACCGCCGGCAAGAACGGCGCGGAGTTGACCAACGCCGGCTCGCAGACCATCAACACCCACACGGTCGAAACCAACGAGCCGAAGGTCTGCGGTTACGTGCCGTCCGTGGTCAAGGATGTGGTCGGGGAATCCTCCCAAGGCGGCGCCCAGGACAGCGTGGACGGCAAGATCGTCTTCCCCGGCCAGCGTCTCGAATACCGTCTGGAAACCCAGCCGCACCTGCCCGACAGTCTCGCCTACACTATCGTCGAGGTGGCGGTCACCGACACGTATGACGAGCACTTCCAGCCGGACAAGCAGACCCTGGAGGTCACCGACCTGACCACCGGCAAGTTCATCCCCAAGAGCCAGTACCGCAGCGAGTGGAACGACGCGAACCATGCCGTGCGTCTCGTGTTCGCCGACGACTATGTGCGGGCGAACTGGCTGGCGGGCGCGAATCCCAGGATCATCATCAGGTTCGAGGGCGTCGTGGCCGAGGATGCCCCGGCTGACACCGTGGTTGACAACCGGTGGGCATTGACCTTGAACAACTCGGTCACGCCAAGCAACAAGGTATGGAACGATCCGCCCGACTTCCAGCCGGGCAAGGAGGACACCCAGGCCGACCCGTCCATTTCGATCGACGGCAAGACCGCGTTGCTCAGAGACCGCATCTACTATCGGATCAATCTCGACGCCAAGCAGACGAACCATGCCTACAAGGTGTGGCGGCTGGGCATGGTCGATGACTGGGACGACGAATACCTCGAACTCGACGAGAACCATATCACCGTGACCGACAAGGCCAACGGCAGGGGTATGACCGACCGGTTCAACATCCAAGCCATCGACGGCGTGGCATACGTGTTCGCCAAAACCGTTGACACCGAGGTTCCGGCGACGGGAGAGACCATCAAGGGCGACCCCCAGCCAGCCGATCTCAAGATCTACGCCGCGCTTGGCGACAAGGACCACGACCCGTTGAAGGACCCGGCCATCGACCAGTCGCTTCTGGGCACCTCGTATGAGGTCACGCTGCCGATGACCGTCATCAAGGTCACCGACGATTACGTGGTCACGAACACGGCCACCCAGCTGGTCAACGACGTGCGCAAGGACACCAACCAGGTTTCCAACCCCTTGAAGCCGATCAACCCGGCCAAGGATGTCGTGGTCAAGGTGGACGGGCAGAGCGTGGATGGCAAGAGCATCTATCTCAACAGCCTGTTCCTCTACCGGCTCGACAGCTCCACGCTGCCGCCCGACCGCGCCTATCCGCAGGTCTCCGACTGGTCCATCAGCGACCCGCTCGACACCCGGTACGACAAGTTCACCGGTCAATGGGCCGTCTACGCCGCCCGCGACCTCATCAAGGACGGCGAGACCTTGGCCGAGCGGGGCGAACGCATCGCCGGCTCCGACTTCGACGCCAGCCGTTTCGGCGGAGAACTCTTCGAGCTCGCCACCGACGAGCACGGCGTGGTCACCGTGCGCGCCACGGAGCTGATGCTTGGACTCGTGTCGGCCGACACCGAGCATGAGCAGGCGTGGACCACGTTCATCCAATGCCAGCGCATCGCCGTGGGCGGTCCCGTGGCCAACCGGTTCACCGAGACCATCAACGGGGTCGAACGGCCCTCGAACACCGTCACCACGCACACGCCCGACATGACGCCCCGGCTCACCATCGAGAAATGGGACGAGCACTCCGGCTGGCCCGACGGCGACCGTGACACCGTTGACGAGGCGCTGAACATGAACGGGAGCGATGCTCGCATCGTGTTCACCATCACCAACGCATCGCCCACCGACCCCGACACCGGCGAAGGCCCCTGGTTCAAGGCAAGCGAGCTGAACCTTACCGACCAGCTCGTCGCCGGCGACGGCCAAATCGGCGAGTTCGAGTATCCCGACGACTGGCAGACGCTGATCCTCAAGCCTGGCGACAGCGTGGAGGTCAAGGCCACCCTCAGTGATGTGAACGAGCATCACACCGACCGCGCCATCGTCACCGGCACGCCGCTCGTCCAATGCATCGTCTCCGACCCCGACCCCTTCGACGGCAAGGACGAGGAGAAGCTGCCCGAGGACGCGGTGGAGATCGACGGGCGAACCCTGTGCGCGGACACCACCGTGACCAGCAACACCGACGACTGGAACGGCTACCAGCCCAAGGACAACCTGGCGACCACCGGTACCAACATCGCCGGCCTCATCGCCGTCATCCTCGTCCTCGCACTCCTCGGCACCGGTGCAACCGCCGCGATCCGCCTCACCCGCGCCAACGGCCGCCACACCGGGCACGAGAACGACGCGAATGATGATGGCGCTGGCCGTGATGGCAGTCCCGATGGAGATGGCCCCGAGCCGGACTTCGCCCAACTCGTCACCACTATCAATCCCAAGGAGCCGCCCATGAACTAATAACAACTACCCATCTGCTGCTTAGAGCCAACTTTCGTATTCCAGTTGGCAGTTAGACGGTGATACCATGCAACTGTCCCGGCAAAACGGGGCAGTGCATACTAGGCCCGCAGGCGTAGTCCTGCGGGCCTATTTCGTCTGTTCCCCATCGGCTTTAGCCAACGTTCCCCCATGACAGCGGACTATGATTCGCTGCTTTAAGCACTGGCAAGTGAAACTCGATGCCAGGTTTCTCTCCCCACGGCACTCTAGCTAAATCGGTTATGTTGCCTGGCCATTCAGGCACCTTATTACTAGAACTGAGATCAAACAAAGTGAAAGCGAATGGCGGTATCCTGATACATGCCATTTTGCAGCACGTGTAATCCGCAAATATGGGAACCATCCATCCGGTGAACAGCTTTTGTTCACGCAGGTTATCGACTATAAACATATGGAGTCTGTATCGCTGGGAAAACAGTGCTCTCTCTATCCAAGAGATAGTCCTTACAGTCATGCATATCACCAGCTGATACACAGAAGTTCGACATCACCTGCTTCACAAATGCAAGAGGCATGAGCCTATCTGTCTTGAAATGAATGGATTTATCCCCTTCCTGAAAGTCAGAGACAAGGATTTGCTGTCCAGTTGCACGATAGAACTCACTGAATGGCTTGACGTAGTTTTGACCAAGATAACTATTGCATGAGCTGCAAATCGTCTTGAATCCTTGACCTCTTTGCAATTGCCGATACTTCAGGCCTTCCATGTCATCCTGCCCGGTCAAGCTGCTCTTCACGGCGTCAACGCCTGAATAGAGCTTCACCGTGTGATCATTACCCACAGATTGAGGAGGGATGTGTTCAAAGCTCAGCGGCCCTTCTTTACCGCAAATTCGGCAAATGTCATCTGCCATTTCACGTCATCTCCAAACGTTATTGCCACAGGCCGAGGAATGCTGCGGCAATGAAATCGAGAAGCGCAGCACCGACCAGAATCAATGCATATAGGTTGAAATAACTGCGCATCAATTTAAGTTTTGCAACATGAAGTTTCTCGTTTGTTGATTCAAAGTATTCCATCGATCCCGACACGACTTTTTCTATCGCAGGAAAGACCGCGCCAATGATGGCGAGCGACGAAGTCACGAGTGTAGCCTTTGCGCCGTCTTGCAGAATGGTGAATGAGAGAATCCCCACACCAATAGCTAATCCGATGGCGATGATTGCGTACCATGCTGCTGCTTTCCGAAGGGAGACTCGATCGGCTTCGTCTAGTTCTTCCCAGTTTGAAGCAGCGCCGAGAGATTGCTTAATCCAAAGATCATTCTGCTGCTGGTCGTTATTTTGCATTCTTTTCCCTTTCCCGGGCATCTTTTGGCGAATACTATAGCGTCTTGATTTACCTATTTCTGTAAGTATGCTGAACGAATGCTGTGTGAATTTGTCCGCCGCTGATTCCACGGGACTGCACGAGGATGGCCGTATGCGTGGGCATGGCGGTGGGCCGTGCCGTTCCTGTGCGGAGGAGTGCGGCTGTGGATTTGATGAACCAGGTGCTGGAGTTGTTCGTGAAGTTCGCGACGATCGGCGGCGGCCTGTGGCTGGTGTGGGGCGCGGTGACATTCGGTGGCGGTTTGAAGGATCATAACGGGCCGCAGACGCAGTCGGGTCTGTGGCAGATCGTGGGCGGCGGCATGATCATCGCGGCGGCGCAGATCTTCAGCGCCGTGGCGATGGGCTGAGCCGGTTTGAGGCATCGGGGATCCCGGCATGGAGGATTTCATCGTTGCGATGCTCAACATGATCGGGGGCGGCGGTGCCGGTTCGATAGCCACTGGCATGCTGTCGCAGGGGCCAGAGACGTGGAATCCGGCGCTTTACCAGTTGGCCGTGAACGTGCATGACGTGGCGGTCAAGCCGTTGACCTCGGTGGTTCTGGCGGTGGTGTTCACCTTGGAGTTGGCGCGTAATTCCACGCGCATCGAGTCCGACCGCGAGTTGGGCGTGAAGATTGTGGCGGGCACGTTGTTCAAGGTCGCGCTGGTATTTCTGGCGGTTCAGAATGCGGGATTGTTCCTGCGTGCGTTCGATTCGGCCACCCAATTCCTCATGCAGGGTGCTTCCTCGCAATTGTCGTTCGATACGGCCGGCGATGGCGGTCAGCTGGGCGATCTGATGCGGGAACAGGTCAAGGACGCCGGCATGATGGGGCAGGCGGCGCTGTTCTTTCTGTTGGCGATTCCGTGGCTGGTCTCGCAGCTCGCGGCGGTGGTGTTCACCGTGGTGCTGTACATCAGGTTCATCGAATTGTATACCCTGACCGCGTTCCAGTCGTTGCCGTTCGCCTTGCTGGTGCATGAGGACACCAGGCCGGTGGGTGTGGGCTATTTCAAGGCCTATGCGCGCACGTCGCTCAACGCGGTGTGCGTGTTCGTGTGCCTGGTGTTCTATCAGCGCATCGTGATCGACGCGGTGCGTCTGCCCGAGGGCGATGGGTCGGGGATGGTGTCGTGGGTGACGGGCAATTTCGGCAACCTGCTGATGGCGGGCATCCTGTTGTTCTTCGTGATCGCGGTCTCCCAACGTGTCAGCCGCGCGATCGCGGGCGGCGAGTGAGCGCGATAGGGATTCAAGGAGGAGCTTGATGGCGTTGCAGATGCGCGTGTATGCGGAGATCGCCAGCGTGGAGGCGAAGGTCATGTGGGGCATGGGATGGCGGCAGTTGGCCGCCTCGGCGCTCATGCTCGTTCTGGGAGGCGGCGAGGTCGCCATGTTCTTCCTGATGCTGGACCAGCCCGACCTGGGCTCGTACTTGTTGTTCGTGGTGTGTCTGCCGCCGGCGTTGTGGGGCTGGTGGCGTCCCAAGGGCCTGAAGCCGGAACGCTATCTGGGCTGCATGCTCCGCCTGTTTTTAGTCAAGTCGGTGTTTCGTGTTTCGTCACTAATTTTTTTCGGTTTTCGGCATGAGGAGTGCCGGCCGGTGGTTTGTTTTACTGGTTGTCCGTCTTGCCGAACATGAGGGCTTGGCTGACGCGTCGGCTGGGGCTGGTGAATTCGATGAGGCGTCCGTGGTGGACGATGCGGTCGATGATCGCGGCGGCGAGTTTGTCGTCGGCGAAGATCGTCCCCCATTTGCTGAACTCGATGTTCGTGGTGAAGATGATGCTGCGACGTTCGTAGCTGCCGGCGATGATCTGGTAGAGGAGACGGGCCCCGTCGAGGCGCACGGGCGCGTAGCCGAACTCGTCGAGGATGATCAGGTCGGCACGGGCGAGGTCCCTGAGCAGGCTGTCGAGGGCGCCGTCGCGTTTGGCCTTGCCGAGCTGGAGCACGAGCTCCGCGGTCTGCCGGAACCTCACGCTCCTGCCTTGCTCGATGGCGAGCATGCCCAGGGCGGTGGCCAGGTGGGTCTTTCCGCGTCCCGTCTTGCCGTAGAACACGAGGTCCTGCGCCTTGGCCGCGAAATCGAGGCCGGTCAGCTGCTCCTTGGTATATCCGTCGGGCAGGCGCACGTTCGCGAAGTCGTAGCCGTCGAGGCTTTTGGGCACCGGGAACCGGGCCTGGCGCATGAGCCTTGCCCGTTTGGAGGCCTCCCTGTTGGCCAGTTCCGTGGCGAGCATGCGGTCGATGGCGTCCAGTTGGCGGGGCGTGGCCCATTCGAGCGTTTCGTCGATGGTGGCCTTGGAGATGAACAGGCTCCTCGCCCGCTCGCGCAGCGGGCCGGGGTCGGTCCGTCCGTTCTTCTGGTTCACTCGTCCTCCTTGGTGTAGGCGATGTCGTATTCGCTCAGGTCCACGGGGTCGTCGTAGGCCACGGGTCCCAGGCCCGAGGCGTGGCGTGCCGCGGCCAGACATACCCCGGCCCGGTCCGTGCCTCCGGTGGATTCGAGGATCACCGGGCATGCCGGCCACGGCCGCCCGCCAGCCGCTCTCGCCGTCGGCGTGCAGCAGGGCACGCAGGCTGTCGCGCCGCGTGGCCTCGTCCTGCGCGTCGATCCATTCGCGAAGCGGGTCGGGCATCGCGTCGCGCACCCGGCTGTTGCGCCAGGCCGCCGGCCGGTCGCACAACAGCCCGAGCTGGCTCGACGGGTCGCCGCTGTCGGTCGGCTTGTCCCCGTAGGACCTCGGATGCGTGACCACGCGTTTGCCTTCGGCATCGAGGATCTCCACCTCCAGGGCCCTCAGGCCGACGATCATCTCATGGCCGGCGTGTTCGGGCCCGGCCGCGTACCGGTGGCGGCCCTGGACGGTGATGTTGCCGTATTTGTCGGCCTTCATCCTCGTCCACGTGACCACGTCGAACGGCTTGGCGGGCAGGGGCAGCAGCGCCTTTCGGTCCTCGTCGAACAGGCCGGTCTGGCTCTCGCCCTTCCTGTAGTGGTCCTTGTCCCCCAGTTCGAGGCAGCGGCCGGGCAGGCGCAGGTTGAAGCTGTCGAGGTTCCATACGCCGGGCACCGGCACGAACAGCCTGCGGCGCACGGCCCCGACCCGGGCCTCGACGCCGCCCTTCTCGTGTCCCGAGTACGGGTTGCAGAACGTGTACTCGAACCCGTAGTGCGCCTGGAACGCCTGGAACAGGCGGGTCAGGCGGATCCTGTCGAACCATTTGCGTCCGACGCCGGCGGCGTTGTCATACACGATGCGTTCGGGCACCCCGCCCAGCCATTCGAATAGGTTCCTGAGGGCCTGGCACGTGCACTCCGCGTTCTCCCCGGGCATCAGCTGGCTCGGCCCGATGTTCGAGTACGGGAAATCCAACACGAAATGCCGCATTCGCGTCACGACGCCCCGGTAGCGCACGTCGACCTGGCCGAAGTCCGCCTGGCATTCGCCCGGATGCCACGACAGGTCCAGGAAACCGGCCTCCCGCTCCGCCGCGGCCTCGCGCCTGAGCCGCGCCACGGTCCGGGTCACCGTCGACAACGACACCCCGGCCCCGTACTCGTCGCGCAACCGCTCATGGATGCGGGTCGCGGTATGCCGCTGCTTGCGCCAGGTCTCCCGGTCCTCGGCGAGCATGCCCTCGATCATGGGCAGCCACTCGTCGATCACCGAACCACGACGTCGCCTCACGGGCGGCCTGGCCGATAGGTCGTCGACCCTCAGATACTTGCGCACGGTCGGCTCGCTGACCCTCTCGCTGCGCGCTATCGAGGCGATGGACTCACCGTTCCTGCGACGCGAACGGATAGACTGTATTTGGGGCATGCTGATCATTGCCTTTCCGGACCTTTCCCGAATGGAACTAGAAGCACCATCAGGCTAAGGCCCACGGGTGGTCGGCATGCCTTTCCGCCTAAACCCGAAAAACCTTCGTGACTAAAACCTCAACTTCCTATTGAACAAAAACACCGGTGTCGGCTCCACGCGCGGCGGCCGCACCTTCCTGCACGGGTCCACCGGTATCAGCTCCTCCAGTTCGGCGTCGTCCAGCACCATCTTCAGGCTGACGAAATGGTCCTTCAGCGTGGAGGGGGCGAGCCGCTCCCCCAGCACGCGCATGCAACTGCGGACATGCTCCGGAGTCAGGTCCGCGAGGCGCACGTGGCCGATGACCTGGCAGCAGGCATGCAGGCGGCCGGCCCGCGTCCGATAGGTGGTGGGCTTGACGCGAAGCCGGTAGTCCTCCAGCCAGCGTTCCACGTAGTCGTTGAGGTACGGGGATTTGGCGCCGGGCATGAGGCCGGTGCGTTCGAGCTCGGCGATCTTGGCGTCGAAACGTTCCCTGGCTTCGGCCTTGGTGCGCCCCTTGGCCTGGATCATGCGGCGTTTGCCGGTGGCGGGGTCCTTGCCGAGGTCCTTGCGGAAGTGCCAGACGCCGTTCGCGTCCCTGAACACGCTTCCGGCTCCAGGCGTGCGTCGTTTGGCTGCCATGTCGGCTCCCTTCTGTCGGGAGCGCCCTTTCGAGTGTGTCTCCGGATGCGGTCCCGCAAGGGTACTCTAAAGGTACTCAAACGGTGTCACAAACGGCCCGATACGTGGCAGAAACGGCCATTTTCCGCGCGTTCAAAAAACACGAAAAACGGCGTTTCCAGCGTTCCGGATAACCTGAAACCGTTGGAATCACGCCGTTTTCGCCATACTCAACAAGCTCAGTGGCTTATATTGAACTTGAACTCGGCGTCTTACCGGTCTTCTTCGTCCCGCCTTGCCGCGGATATTCAATCGCATCGCAGGGGTGACTTCCTCGATCATTTGACAGACCGACCGACGGTCTGTATGCTTGACGAGGACATGAACGAAAGGCAGGCCATCCGCATGGCGCACGATATACATTCCGGAGACACCGAACGACGAATCCTCGATTCCGCCCGCAGGCTCTTCGCTGAAAAGGGCTACGAGAAGACGTCCATCCAGGACATCCTGAACGACCTGGGACTGTCCAAGGGCGGGCTCTACCACCACTTCAAATCGAAGGAGGCGATTCTCGACCAGCTGAACGCCGACGAGTGGGCCGTAACCGCGCGTCTTCTCGACAAACTCATCGAGCGCAAGGACATGAGTGCGCTTGAGAAGCTGCGCGCGCTCATCGTTTCCGCTGTGGACGCCCCCGATCATCTGGACCTGGTCCGTTCCCAGCTGGCGCTGCTCAAGGATCCTGCGTTCTTTACGGCGAACATGCGCTTCTGGTCGACGAGACTGCCGGAGTCCTTCCGCTCGCTCATCGATATGGGCGTGCAGGACGGCTCCATTCCCACGGCATACCCCGAGGAGGCGGCGCAACTGCTCTCGCTCCTCGGCAACTACTGGCTCATGCCCTGCTTCTACCCCGCCGATCATGCCGGCATGGAACACCGCATCCGCTGCCTCGCCACGATGCTCGACGCCATCGGCGTGCCAGTGTTCGACGAGACGCTCATCCTGCGGACGACCGAAGAGCTCACGGCCCTGACGCCGGAAGAGGATACAGCGTCCGCATAGGAGACGCGCCCGGGTGCGCCGCATCTTGCGCATCCTGATGCCACAGATGTCGAAGCGCTTCCGCGCCCTTTTCCTTGGGCGTATTGTTATCACAATAACAGACCGACGGTCGGTTTGTATAAATGGCCGTGGCCAATCACAAGAAAGGAATCCACGATGACGAACGCATACGAATGCACGCCCCAACCACAAAGAAGCCAAGCCGCTGATCCTCTTCGCACACGCGACTTCCGCCTGCTCGTCGCGGGTCTCGGCATATCGCTCTTCGCCAACCTTATGCTGCGGTTTGCCATGTCCATGTGGGTGCTTGACGAGACCGGCTCGGCGGCGGCGTTCGCCTCCATTCTTACTGCAAGTATCCTGCCCACGATTCTGCTCTCGCCCCTTGGCGGCGTGATGGCGGATCGTACGAACCGTCGGACCGTCATGGTGGCGCTTGACGCGCTTTCCGCCGTGACGGTGCTCGTCTGCGCGGCGATCTTTTCGGCCGCCGGTTTCAATCTGGCGGCGATAGCCGTGATGCAGGTGGTGCTCGCCGTGCTTGACGCGATGGAGACGCCTACGGTGCAGGCGGCGCTGCCGCAGATGTTCCGCTCCCATGGCGAGGATGTGATGCGTCGCGCGATGGCCGTGGTGAACGTAGTGAACCAGACGAGCACGCTCGTTCCCGCCGTGCTCGGCGGCGTGCTGTACGCGGCGGTTGGTGCGATGCCCATGATGGGAATCACGATCGTGGGGTTCGGTGCGGCCGCCGTCGTGGAGTGTTTCATCCAGCTCGGCGCTCCCGACCGCGGCGACGCCGGCCGCGTCACCGCGGTTGACGACCTGCGCGCGGCCGGACGTTTCCTCACCCGCGAACGTCCTCATGTGCTGCATCTGGTGTTGATCTGCGCCGCGCTCAACTTCCTGGTGACGGGGTATGCGGAGGTCGGCTTCCCCTACATGGCGCGTACCGTACTGGGGTTCGGCTCCACGGCGTACGGCATTGCATATGGTCTCGTGGGAGCATCCGGACTGCTCGGCGCGCTCGTCGGTGGGCGGATCGCGAGGTCGCTGTCCATGCGGCGATTCCCGATGGCGATCGCCGCCTTCTCGCTCACCATCCTGCCCCAAGCGCTCGCCATGACGATTCCCGCAGGTGGAGTGATGCGACTCGCGGTGCTCACGGCGAGCACCTGCGGAACCATGATCGCCATCACCCTCGCGAACCTCATCGCCGTGCCGGCGATCCAGATGGGCTGCCCCGAGAACATGACCGGCAAGGTGATGTCGCTCGCGCTCTCCGCGAGCATGTGCGCCCAGCCCCTCGGACAGATCGCATACGGCTGGGCGTACAGCGTCTACCCGGCGGGCGCGGTCCTGGCGGTGACGTTCGCCCTGGCCACCGCGATGCTGCCGCCAGTCGCGCACGTAACGCGGCGGTTCTAGGACGGGATTCCATCACCTTCGCTCTGGACAGCTGAGACATCAAAACCATGTGTGGATACGTGAACGGCCGCCATCAATCATGGTGATGTTGGCCGTTCACGTCATCCCCGTACCGTAGATATGAAAACGACCACTGTAATCGCACGTACGACGATGGTGGTCATTGGATCAATCGCCCCGGCGTCAGGCCTCCACGAGCGGGCGGATGTCGTCCAAGGTGCTGGGGTCGAAGGTCAGCAGATCGTGGTCGGCCTGAAGGTTCGCCCAGAACTCGGGCGTGGTGTCGAGCGCCTGGCCGAGCCGCCATGCCGAGCCGCCATGCCGAGCCGCCATGCCATGGTGTGGTGATGCGCCGCCTGCCGTTGACGATCTCGCCGATCGGCGACATCGGCGTGCTTTGCCGTACCCGTCGAGGCGGGTGCGGACCTGCCAGACGTCCCAGATATGGTATGCGCCGATGAGCGAAGCAATCGGACTTTGATTCGGAAACGGCCTTCATACCGCACTTGTCCATCACACAACCGGACTGGAACATGAACAGGCACGCAGTCACGGTTGCATAATAGGATTCAAGTCAATAGCAGCCTTCCACGCCTCCTCACAGTGCGCAACCCGGAAGGTCCTTTCTATTGGCGAACTCGACCGGTTTGGTCTATCGCAACAGTCGTTCGTTGAGGATGACAGGAGCGTGTTCGATTGACGGCTGCAACGCATCGAGCTGGTCGGACAGCTTCGACTCGTCGACCACCGGCAGTTCGAGCAGGGATCGTGCGGCCGCGTGCAGGTAGTCGTTCAACGCCTCGATGCGGCCCGGCTCCAGCGGGTAAGCCGGGTCGTTCTCCAAGGTGACGTCCAACGTTTTGCGCAACATCTCATGCTGCGCGCTGCCCATGATGGCCGCGCACTGGTCGCGGAACGTCATACGAGAATTTGCCGGCTGACGTTCGGACAGTACCTGCGGAATCCACGCGCCGCCCTCCCAGTCGGCGCGCATGTCGTTCTTGAACAGCGACATGTTATGGTCGAACAACGGCGCCGGACCCAGAATCCGGCCGGTACGGTTGTCGCGCAGGAACCCGTGGTTGTTGGCGTGACGGTCCTGATTGACGATGAGCGCGTCGAACACTAGCATCGTGCGCATCGCCTCGAACGATTCCTCGGACACGGCGCGTGCGGCGGCGAGGCTCTCCGGAAACGACGCCAGCTGCGTCGCCGCATAGAACGGCACGAACGACACGTCCTTTGAGTTCATCGAACCGCACACCGACGCGAGCTTGCCCTTCCAACGGGCGATGCGGTAGTCGACCGCATTCACACCGAGCCTGCGCGCCAGCTGCGAGGCGAGATACTCGGAATACGGTTCCAAACCGGCGTTCGCATACCATTCGGAACCCGCCTTCCACAGTTCCAGCCCACGTTCCGTATGCCGCCACGCCTTCGGGAACTGGCCGTCCGTCGTCCACTCGCTCGACAGGCCGATCGCATGCTTCTCGCTCGACGTATACCCCGTGTAGGCCACGATGGCGAGCGTCTCGTCCAACGGATTGTCATACAGGTTGATGTCCGCGAACTTGAGGTTCTCACCGTCGCGTTCCGCCCAGAACGAATCGTTGACCGACAGCCCCTTGCACAGGTCGATGATCCCCAGCGTATCCGCAATGCTCAACCCCGCCTGCGCAAGAACCTGCGTGGCGAACTCACGATTCTTCGGAATCGTGCGCCGCTCCAGCCACGTCGTCAGCTTCGCATTATCCGGCTCCGGAGCCAACGGAAACGGCAGCAACGCGCGCTTCGACTCATCGAACCAGCGGACATGCGCCTCGATCTTGCCCGCCAGCAGGCCCTCGCCATACGACGCATCGAACCGGAGCAGCGGATCATCATAGAGCCGCAGCACGTAACTCGTCATATCCGGCCCCTCCAATCACAAGCCCGCTCCAAAGTCATATCGGGCGATTCACATATGAAGAACAACTGTCTACAGTATAGACAAGGGCCTTGGAACGCGGGGGCTTCACTCTGAAGTCAAGTATTTGATACAATTTGGTGCAAAAAGATAGTAAATAGCAATAAGGAGTGGCTATGAGCATGCAGATTGCCACGCGAGTTGATGACGAGCAGGCTGCGTTGTTTAAGGAGACGACCAGGCAGCTGGGTACCACCCCGGCCGATGCCCTGCGTATGTTCATCAGCGCGTTCAATGATTACCGTGGGTTCCCCTATGAGGTGCGTTTGCCACGAAATGACGTGGAGCCGTTTGCGTCCGAGCGGGACGCTACTGAGTATGCCAGTCGTCTCGCCTTGAGGATGTCCGATGAAACGAGGTGAGATTCGGACGTTGCAGGCCGATGGCTACGCCAGCAAGCCACGGCCGGTTGTCATCGTGCAGAGCGATGCCGTCGATCGGTTCGATTCCGTCATCACTTGTCTGCTGACCTCATACGATTCCTCCGACATCGACACGCGGGTCCGATTGGAACCAAGTCCGGAGAACGGCCTGAACAAAGTGAGTTACGTGATGACGGACAAGATCGTCACCGTCGACCGCAAACTGCTGGGATACCAAGTCGGCGTGGTTGATGATGCAGCCATGGCGAATATCGGCCGTCAGCTCATGCGGGTTCTAGGTTTGCTGTGACGTTTGGGATGGCTGGCGGGCGTGCGTCTACTTGTGACATCGTTTATGCACCCTTGAGGCCGTATGATGATGGCGTCGAATTCAAGCTCTCCCCAACGTCTAAGAAATGGCTTCCTTCATATTACGGTCATACGACCAACACCATATGAAGGAAGCCATTATGAATGGTCTAACGGCAATCAGCTTCTCATACGTGATTGCCAGTCATTCACCGAATCAGCCGCGGTTGTCGAACATCTGCAGCAGCATCTTGCTGGGTTCGACGGCATAGACGGTGTGCGGCAGACGGGCGCTCAGGTAGACGATGCCGCCGGCCGTAAGCTCGACTTCACGGCCTTCGCCGCCGACGCGCAGCTTGCCTTCCAGCACCTGGATGATCACGGGCATGGCCGCGGTGTGCTCGCTCAGTGCCTGGTCCTTGTCGAAGCCGAACAGCACGGCGCGCAGGCCGTCCTCGCGCAGCACCGTACGGGAGACAGTGGCCTCCTCCTGAATATCGATCAACGAGGCCAAGTCTTCGATGAATCCAAGATGCGGCTCGGTCGAAATGGCGTGGCCTTCGGCGTCGTGGGCGTCGTGCTTGCAGGCGCAGTGCTTGGCCTCACCCGCTTCAGCGGCCGCGGCTTCGCCATGCTTGCAGTGGCACTCCTTCTTCGCGCCCGGCTCCGCGGCCGCGCCCTCGGCGTGCTCGTGCTTGCAGGCGCAGTGGTGTTCGCCGTTGGCGGCAGCCGCTTCGGCTGCCGCGGCGGCTTCCCTACGCTGCTTGCACTTGCAATGCTGCTCGTCGCGTCCTGCCTTGCATGCGGTCTGCTGCTCGTTCTCATCGGCCATGATGTTCTCCTATTCGTCGCGCGTACCTCACATACGCGTCATCGCTTTTGGTCGTTTCCCATTATCCGGCCATCGTGGGCCGGCACACCGCTGTTACGCTTCGGGCTTGCGTACCACGAACGCGATACCGGTAAGTTCGTTGCTGTACTTGTCGAAGGTGTGCTTCATGTTGAGCACGCGGGCGCGGATGTCCTTGTTGCCCAGAACGTTGCGCAGGATGCGCAGCACACCGCCGATACCTTCATCGGCGATATTGCGCTTCATGTCCAGCAAGGCCATCGGCTCCTTGCCTCTCCACAGCACCTCGAAGCCTTCGGCTTCCAACAGCTCGCGCCATTCCTGCTCGGTGAGCGGGCGCGCGTTCACCTTGATGCTGCGAGCCAGGGCCTTGCGCACCTCATCCTTGACGGATTCGTCCAGGTTGTCCGGCTGCAGGCCGAGTTCGTGAATCGAGTAGGTGCCGCCGGCGCGCAGTAGTCGGAAGGCCTCGCCGATAATCGCCTGCTTGCCACGCTCGGTCTGCATGGTAAGCATGGCTTCGCCGATCACCACGTCGGCGCTGTTGGATTCCAGACCGGTGTCGGCGGCGTCGCGCTGCACGCAGCTTGCCGGAATCGTGGCCTTCTCACTGGTGAGTTTGGAGATGATGTCCACGACCTGCGGATCGCGGTCCACGCCACGGTAGCTCTTGGGGTCGCGCTCGAGAATCGCCCTAGTGGTCAGGCCCAGTCCCGGGGCGAATTCGACGACATCCTTGCCGGCGATGTCCGCGTTGGCGAGCATGCGTTCGGTGAGTTTCTTGCCGCCGGGGCGCAGCACGTGCTTACCGATGCGGGCCAGAAGCCAATGGCCCTGCAGGTGCGCGGGGTCTCGGTCGGACTGCGGCAGGGGCAGCTCGCGGTTGGTGGCGGGTTTGGTGGCAGTGGACTGAAATGCCTGAGAAGGCTGCGGTGTAGTGGTCATGTGTCGTGATGCTATAGTCCACAGCCCGCCCGCACAAGGGTTTTTCGCTAGAAATCAGCCGAATGTGAGAATGCTCACCCGAGTAGGCGCCTGAGCATGCGGCTCAGGGACGATTCAGGGGATGCTCAGGGGTCCCGTCACCGATTCCCCACATATCGCCCGCGTTCGCCTAATAGAATGGAATCCAGCATTCGATTCGGTATCCGGCGCAATGCCGGCAAACGTGAGGAACTTACGATGAGGGTCATCGGCAATATTCTGTGGATCATTCTGGGCGGACTGGCAATCGCCATCAGCTGGACACTGATCGGACTGTTTCTGTGCATCACCATTATCGGTATTCCACTAGGAGTTCAGGCGTTCAAAATGGCGGGCCTTACCTTGACACCGTTCGGCAAAACCGTGCAATACGGTGGCGGCGTTGGCTCCACGCTGGCCAATATCCTCTGGGTGGTGCTGGTCGGCTGGTGGATGGCACTCGGCTATCTGGGTGCAGGCGTGCTCAACTGCATCACCATCATCGGCATTCCGTTCGGCATCCAGTCGTTCAAAATGGCCAAGCTTGCGCTCTGGCCGTTCGGCGCACAGATCTACAGTCTGTAACAATTGTTTCTGCAGTAAGTCCGGTGCAACGCATTATCATCGTGCGTTGCACCGGACTTTTTTATATACAACGGGCATTTCACACACCGCGTGATTTGACGGATTTGGATGCAATGCCTTATAGTGCGCGAACCATGATTCAACACATCGCATTAAGCAGCAACGGCGTGAACGAACACGCCATCTGATCAGTACACCTCTCATTGACGCATAGCTGAATCATTGCCGGTGATATCGAGCGACTCATTCGCACCATGCCTCATAAACGCACCTGTACGAGCATGTGTTCTTGGCATCGTCGCAACTCAATGCACCGCATACCATCACATATTCAGAAAGAACAACAGGTCATGAAGTATTTCACTACTGACACGCATTTCGGGCACTACCATATGTCACTCACATGCAGTCATGCGCACAACTATATTTTTGTATTATCCATGATTTTATAGTTGTTTATTGACTCATTTCCTTCTCTATCTTATACTTTTTATAATTAAGGATGCTCTTTGGGAAGTGAGTCTCTCTCATGGATATGAAGTATAGAAGTTTGGCAAGGCTGTTCCATGCCGACAGGTCAGTCGATTCCTTCAATAACCATGCGGCACTCGCACGGCAGCGGCTTGAGGCAGATTCCACATTCAGGACCGGGGTCATCACGCCATTGGGCGAGCTGTTCTCCGCCACGCCACGCGAGACGACCCTGCTCATGGAAAATATACTTCTCGCCGAAAGGCGCATATCACGGCTATGGAACCTGATTCCCGGCGTCATGCGCTGGGACTACATACGGCATTCCATCAGTGAGGAACTGTTCGCCACCAACGAGATGGAAGGCGTGCGCAGCACCCGCAAGGAAACCCAGGACGCCGTGGACGCGGCCGACAAGGCAAGGAGGGACGGCGACGACTCCAAGGCGCGGTTCAGCGAATTTGCCAAGCTGTACCTGAACCTCACGGACAAGGACTCCGCGTTGCCGGCGGGCATCGCCGACATCCGCGACATCTATGACCAGGTCGTGCTCGACGAAATCGATGAGAGCGATCAGCCGGACGGCGACCTGTTCCGGAAAGGCGATGTGGAAATACAGGGGCCGCACGGCCTCGCGATCCATAACGGAGTCAAAGGCGAAGGCAACATCGGCGCACTCCTCACCGATATGATCCATCTCGCGACCTCCGACGAGATTCCCCGGCTGCAGTCGGCCATCATGTCGCACTTCCTGTTCGAATACGTCCACCCGTTCTACGACGGCAACGGCAGAACCGGCCGGTATCTCCTGGCCCTGTACCTGAACCATGACCTGACTATGCCCACCGTGCTATCCCTGTCCCGCACCATCGCGGAGAACAAGAACGCCTACTACAAAGCATTCATGGAGGCGGAGGACAAGCTGAACTGCGGCGAACTCACGCTCTTCGTGAACACCATCCTCGGATTCATCCAACAAGCCCAGGATGAGCTGATTGACGAACTCAGTATCAAGGTCGATCAGCTCGACAAAGGTCGGATACTCTGTACACAGCTTGAAAAGAGGCATGCCCTATCGCGCAATGCCGTCTCGGTGCTCTATGGCGTGATTCAGGAAGAGCTGTTCGACTCGTCCAAATCCATGTCGTTGGACGAAGTGGCCCATCACATCGGACTATCCAAACAGAGCGCAAGGAAATACGTGGAAGAGCTCTTGGCCGCGGGGCTGGTCGTACAGACCGGAAAACGTCCGCTGAAAATACAGGTGGCGAAATCATTGAGGAATGTTCTCGCCACAGGAGCCGACGAGAACGCGGAAGCCTAAATGAAGAAAGGTGGACGCAAACATCTCAACGAGGCCCATACTACGTGGAAAAGTCCGGGCAGCCAACACTGCTCGGACCTCTCTTTCATCGCTTTCCTCAGTCGCCTTCAGCGATAACTTCCCTCGCCGAGGGGAAGCCACGGAAAAAACTTTCTTTCTGAACATCATCACTACGACGACGGCATACATCATCCATTGCATTGGGAATAAGCCGTCACCGAATACAGAATCTAATGAGCTCGGATCACTCATTCACGAGCACCAGAATTCGTTTCATGAATTACCACGTTTGTGTCTTTGAAAGGCATGCGGCCGAATCCAATTCGAATCGCAACTCGTGAATATACAGGCGGCGGCACCGATGCCTCTCACATCACCGGGAAACGATGACGACACCGGGAAAACCATCAGCCCACACTGCGGAAAAACACTGCCGAACCCGCCCAACAAATATTGAAGCAGTACACACCACGTGCAGGCCAACATCCTCGAACTGACCGGCAGGCGGCCCCGCCTGGAGGCCGGCAGACGGCTGCGCGCGATTGCCGCCGCCCTGGCACGCGTCAAGGACCGGGACTCCGCCACGGCGTGGCTCGTCTCCTACAGCCGGTGGGAGCAGGACTTTGCCTCGTTCCTCGACGAGAAGAGCGAATACGCCGACGGCAGCGTGAACGGCATGCACCAAAGGCTCGTCAAGGCGCGGCGCATGATCCCAGGCGCATCCGGGAGGGCCAGCCGTTCGCGTTCCTCGACGAGGGGCTCGCGGCCAACGCGATGACCGACGAACGACTCGAGCGCCGGACACACATTTTGGCCTATAACCCTTAATTTTCTAATCAGGAGCAGGGAGAACAGGAATTCGCCTATGAAATACTGGATGCACGCAGACAGTCCGCTGTCAGTGTCTTTGCATTTTGAAGCATCTCCTCCGGTGTCCCTGTAAATACCACTTCTCCCCCGTTCTTCCCTCCATCGGGGCCGATGTCAATAATCCAGTCCGCCTGCTTCATCACGTCCAGGTTATGCTCAATCACTACCAGCGTATTTCCGCTGGATACAATCCCATCAAACAGATTCAACAAATTATCTACATCGGACCTGTGAAGGCCTGTGGTCGGCTCATCCATGACAATGATGCTACTGCTCTTCCCCAGGTTCTTTGCCAGCTTAATCCGCTGCCGCTCTCCCCCGGACAGGGTGCTAAGGGGCTGCCCCAGCGGCAGATAGGATAATCCCACCTGCTGCATTACGCTCAGGCGTTTCCTGATCCTGGTATCCTCAAATAATTCCAGTGCCTGGGAAGCGGTAAGCCCCAGCAATTGGACAATATTCCTCCCCTTGTAGGTACAGGCAAGGGCCTCCCTGTTATACCGCACACCGCCGCATGCCTCGCATTCTGTAACAATCGGGTCCATAAAGGCAAGTTCCGTAACGAGAACACCTTTGCCGCCGCAGATTGGGCAGGCTCCGGCGGAATTAAAACTGAACAGGCTTTCCGGCTGATTGTTCTCCCGTGCCAGAAGTTTTCGTATCTCATCAAAGAAGCCCAGGTAGGAAGCTGGTGTAGAGCGGCTGGTAGCTGTAATCGGCCCCTGGTCCACCATCACCACTTCATTCTCATATGCTCTCGCAAATACCTGGGAAATGAGGGTACTCTTTCCCGAACCAGCCACACCAGTCACCACCGTCATGACTCCCAGAGGGATGTCCACATCCACATGCTTTAGGTTATGAAGGCAGGCATCCCTTACCGGCAGGCTGCCCGTGGCTTTACGTGGCGTATGTTTTATGGGGAACAACTTTTGCATGGATTTTCCCGTCAGGGTATCTGCCCTAAGTAGTTCCGGATAGCTTCCCTCAAACACGACTTCACCGCCGTTTTGTCCTGCCGCAGGCCCCACGTCAATGACATGGTCTGCAATGGAGATTACGTCTTTATCGTGTTCCACCACAAGGACTGTATTTCCTTTATCCCGAAGCTTCTTGAGAAGATGATTCATACGGTAGACATCCCGTGGATGCATCCCGGCACTGGGTTCGTCAAAGATGTAGGTCATCCCGGTCAGGCTGCTTCCCATATACCGGACCAGCTTCAGCCTCTGGGCCTCCCCGCCGGACAAGGAGGGTGTTTCCCGGTTCAGATGCAGATAAGGGAGTCCAATCTCGATCATCCGGTCCAATCCCTCCAGGATGGTATGAACCAGCAGACCCACTGTCTGGTCCGTGATCTGTGTCAGGACTTCCCGCAGGAGAGTCAGCTCCATCTCGCACATGTCTGCAATAGAATACCCGTTTATTCTACAGTTCAAAGCCGCCTCATTCAGCCTTCTTCCATGACAGTCGCTACATTCTATTTCCGTAATCAGCTTTTTTGACTTCTCTTTGGTGTGTCTGCTTTTGCTGCTGATATCCCGGTTTAAGAGGGCCTTCGTATACTTATGGTACAGTCCAGTTACTTTCGGGTTCTCCGGCTCTCCCCTACCATCACGGGCACCATAGACAAGAAGGTTGTATTCCTCTTTTGTGTAATCCCGGATGGGTTTATCAAGGTCGAACAGCCCTGACTCAGCATACTGCTTCCAATACCAGGATCCTGGACGGTACAGGGAATCCTTCACACAGCCCTGGTTCCAGGATTTATTCCGGTCCAGGACTGCTTCCATATCCACTTTTGTAACTTTCCCGAGACCGGAACAGGTCTTGCACATCCCGTTGGGGTCATTAAAAGAGAAATAAGACGCAGTTCCCACAAAGGGCTGCCCAATCCTGGAAAACAACAGCCGCAGGCTGGCATACAGTCCGCTGATGGTCCCTACTGTGGAGCGTGCATTTCCCCCTAAGGAGGACTGGTCCACCACAACGGACGGTGTCAGATTGTCAATGCGCTCCACTGCCGGTCTGGGGTATTTGGGAAGCCTGGACCGCACAAATGCCGGGTAGGTTAAGTTCATCTGCCGCTGGGATTCCGCTGCAATCGTGTCAAAGACAATACTGGATTTCCCGGACCCGGACACCCCGGTAAATACTGTGATTTTTTCCTTCGGGATTCTGAATGTGACGTGTTTCAAGTTATTCTGGGTAAGCCCATGCACCATAATGTCTGCCATATGATCACACTCCTTTTCTCTTTTTCCTGCTGTCATATCCAACCAAACCTGCTGCAATCAGAGCCGTAAGGATGTCTGCGGTGGGACCTGCGTACAGAATCCCGTCCATTCCCCAGATACCCGAGAAAATATGGATGAGCGGTACCATCAGCAGAAGTGGCCGGAGGATGGAAAGCAGCATCGCTTTCACTGCCTGTCCGGCTGCCAGATAATACTGGGCTGACACCACCTGAAATCCAGTAAACGCCAGTCCGGACGGAAAAATGCGCATACACTTGATACCAAATGCCATAGATGCTGGCTCATTCATCCCAAAAATCTGCAGAATCTCCGCCGGGAATAACTCACAGATAAGCCAGCCAATCACAGAAACCACCGTAGCTGCGCCAACCGCCTTTTTATAGGTTTCTTTGACCCGGTGTTCGAAACCAGCGCCTTTGTTAAATCCGATGATGGGCTGCATCCCAAGTGCAATCCCCACACAGATAGAAACCACTACAGAACTGATCCGAAGCACAATCCCAAGACTGCTAAGTGCCGCTTCGCTGCCAACGCCTGCCATTTCACAGCTCACCACCGCTTTGTTCAGTTCAATCTGCAGAATTGCTGCCGCCACCTGAATCATGCAGGATGGAAGCCCAAACGCAAATATCTGACCGCAGATGGGTAATGTAGGGCAGATATTTTTTTTTCTTAGCCGGATATGCCCTTTCTTTAAAAAGTAAACCAACAGTATGACCGCGGACATGATCTGCGAGGTTACGGTAGCGATTGCTGCACCTTTCACTCCCCAGTTAAAAACAAATATATAGATTGGATCCAAAACCAGGTTGATTACCGCTCCGACCAGGAAGCATCCCATAGCCAGGATGGGGCTGCCACACGCTCTGGCCATACTGGACAGGGCAATAGCTGCCATACTAAAGGGTGCCCCAAGTAAAATGATGGGGGCATAATCCAGCACATAGGACAGTGAGCCCTGCGCCCCCTTTGTAGCCCCAAAAGCTAGTGCCAGCGGTTTCAGGAAAGTAAGGCATATAACGGTGAACAGAATACCTATGGCAACAGACAGAGTGAATACCGTTCCAAGGGTTTTTTCGGCTTCTGCTTCTTTTCCTGCCCCTAAGTTCATGGACGTATAGACACTGCCGCCAATCCCCAGCAGGGTGGCGATGGATAAAAGAATCGTGACGAAAGGAAAAGTAACCGTGGTTGCAGCAATGCCAAGATATCCCACCCCACGCCCAATGAATATCTGGTCTACGATGTTGTAAAGTGCATCCACCAGCATGGATAAGACAGATGGGATTGCAAATTTTATGAGCAGCCTGCCGAGAGGTTCGGCTGCAAGAGGGTTTCCCCTCACTGTTTTAATAGTCTTGTCCATCTCTTTTTCTCCTTTGGTTTTTCATCATTTACGCTGGATTAGCGTATCAAAGGAGCGCAAATCATTCATGATACTTTTTGCGGTTTTTTCATCCGAAGGCCTGACGGCAAACCATGCCTCCTGAATCGGCGTCTCCATGCCCCCGCCTTCTATAGGGTATACCTCGATATCCGGCAGCTCTGCATAAAAAAGGCCTGATGATGGCAGAACTTCTAAATGCAGATACCGGAACATATTATCGGAAGTCACATGGCAGCATGGATCTGCTGTTACCATGCACCAGGTGGCTTCAGATATCCGAAACTCTTCCATTCCTGGGGGCATTGCTTGGTTTAAATAGAACTGATATAATGTGGATAGGAAAACTGTGAACATCTGGGAGGCAATATGAAGAATTTATCGGAATTACCTAACATAGGAAACGCTGTAGCTAATCAATTAAAACAAGTTGGTATTTTAGATGAAGACGATTTGAAATCCATAGGAGCAGAACAAGCATGGTTGAAAATACAGCAAATTGATAAAACAGCGTGTATCAATAAACTCTACGCATTAGAGGGTGCAATCTTAGGCATAAAAAAAAACTTTGTTGCCAAACGAAAGAAAAGAAGCATTAAGAGAATTTTATAACAGATATAAAAAGTAATAGTAAAAACGGATGGAGGTGCCTGTTTGAAACGATATCCCCCTTTAGAAAGGGCCATTACCTATATCGAAGCACATCTAAATGAATATATCGGTCTGAATGAAGTATCAAGAGAAACCGGCTACTCCTACTACTACATGACCCGCCTGTTTTCTTCTGTTTTAGGTGAATCCGTGGGACACTATATCAACCGTCGGAGGCTTTACAATGCGTCCGAAAAACTGATTCATTCCGACCAGAAGGTCATTGATATTGCACTTGACTGTGGTTATGAATCGTCAGAGGCGTTCAGCAGGGCCTTTAAAGCTGTTTTTGGATACAGTCCTGTAGCTTACCGGAAAGCCGGACTTGATTTGGTGATAAAAGCAAAAAAAGAACTGGCGCCGGAAGATGTGTGCCATATTGCCAATCATATTTCACACGCTCCCAAGATCATCCTGCTAGGTGAGACAGAAGTAGCTGGGCTTCGGGGGACTACTTCCCTGTCCGACAATCAGCTGCCCGGACTGTGGGAACAGTTCCATGGTCTTAACAAAGATTTTTTCACCACATCTGCGGGATATGGCATCTGTGAAACGCAGAAGACGGCTTATACAAAAGACGGCGACGCGTTATATTCCGTCATGATCGGCGGTCCGGTGAAGGATTTTGATTGCCTGCCGCTGGAACTGGCAAAAAAGACGCTGCGTGCAGGAAGATACGCTGTTTTCACCCACCGGGGCACACTTGGAAACTTATATAAAACATATCAGTATATCTTCGGAACATGGTTGCAGACCACTAGGGAAGAACTGGATGACAGGGAAGATTTTGAAGTTTATGAGCATGAAATTCTATCCTTTGATGATCCAGATAATGAAGTTAAAATTTTTATTCCTATCAAATGACAGGACACCATTTTGCGCACGGGCGCTGACGGTGTTTTACATATCACCGGGTATTTAGGGTGTGTTTACACTATCTAGGTTTTGTGTGATAATTATCGTATGTGTACGCCAGATATCACACAAAACCTAGATAATGTAAACACACCCTAGAATTCCCAGATTTTCAGCACTACCAAACGGTCACTTCTTAGACGTTGGGGAGAACTTGAACTCCACAATATCTCCGTCGGCCATGACGTAGTCGCGGCCTTCCTGACGGAGCTTGCCTTCCTCCTTGATCTTGGCCATGGAGCCGTCGGCGGCCACGAAATCGTCGTAGGAGACGATGTCAGCCTTGATGAAGCCCTTTTCGAAGTCGGTGTGAATCACGCCGGCGGCCTGCGGGGCGGTCCAGCCCTTGTGGATCTGCCAAGCGCGCACTTCCTTGACGCCTGCGGTCAGGAAGGTCTGCAAGCCGAGGATGTCGAAGCCGACGCGGGCCAACTGGTCAAGACCGGACTCACTCAAGCCAGCGTCGGCCAGCATTTCGCGGGCGTCCGCCTCGTCGAGCTCGGTCAGGTCTGCCTCGAACTGAGCGTTGAGGAACACGGCCGGAGCCGGGGCCACGGATGCGGCGAGCTTTGCCTGCAGGTTCTTGTTGGCCAGCTCGTTGTCGTCCACGTTGAACACGTAGATGAACGGCTTGGCGGTCATCAGATGCAGGTCGTAGACGGAATCCTTGTCGAAGCGGCCTTCGCGTGCGGCCTTGTCGAGCGTCTCGCCGGCTTCAAGGATGGTCTTTGCCTGCTTGACAGCGTCCATGTAGGCCGGCTCGATCTTCTTGCCGCGCAGATCCTTCTCCAGCTTGGGCAGCGCGTTTTCGATGGTCTGCAGGTCGGCGAGGATCAGCTCGGTGTTGATGGTGTCGATGTCGTCGGCCGGATCCACCTTGCCGTTGACGTGGACGATGTCGTCGTCCTCGAAGGCGCGCACGACCTCGCAAATCGCGTCCGCCTCGCGGATGTTGGCCAGGAACTTGTTGCCCAGGCCTTCGCCCTCGGAGGCGCCCTTGACGATGCCGGCGATGTCTACGAAGGTCACCGTGGCGGGCACGACCTTTTCGGTGTGGACCAGCTTGGCCAGTACCGGCAGGCGCTTGTCCGGCAACGGTACGATGCCAGTGTTCGGTTCGATGGTGGCGAACGGGTAGTTTTCAGCCAGCACGTTGTTGCGGGTCAGTGCGTTGAACATGGTGGACTTGCCGACGTTGGGCAGTCCGACGATTCCGATAGTAAGAGACATGATTCCAAGTCTAGGGAGAAGCTGGACACCTTGAACCTGCATGTGGTGAACCGGCCATATGCAAAGGCCTCCGAGCATACGGTTCGAAGGCTTTGACTGTGATATGCGAATATACGCGAACTCTGATTGGCAGTCAGCCGACGATGGCGTCTACGGCGTCGATGACCGAGCCGCGGAACCCGTCCTTTTCAAGCTGGGCGACGCCCTTGATGGTGGTACCACCGGGCGAGCAGACGGCGTCCTTCATGGCACCGGGATGGGTTTCAGTGGCCATGTAGAGCGCGCCGACACCTTCGACCATCTTGGCGGCGAGCCGGTAGGCGGTGGCTCGCTGCAGACCGTACTGCACGCCGGCGTCGCCCAAGGCCTCGATGTACATGTCAGTGAAGGCGGGCGCACAGCCAGCCACCACCATGGCGATGTTCATATGCGCGGTGTCCACGCGCTCGATGAGGCTGATGGGGCCGAATAGCTGCTCGAAGGTTTCGGTTTCGTCGTCGGTCAGGGTGTTGACGGATTCGGTGACGAGCACGCCCTTGCCCACGGCCATCGGAGTGTTCGGAATGGTGCACTGGATATGGATGTCCGGGGAGTCGACGGATTCGCCGTCTTCGGTGGCGAACAGGTCCTGGTACTTCTTGAGATTCCAGCCGGCGGCGATGGAGACGACGATCTTGCCCGGCCTGGCAAGTTCGTCGGCCAGCGGCTTGACGACGGCGGCGATCTGGTAGGGCTTGATGGCGATGATGACCACGTCGGCGGCCGTCACCACTTCCAGCGCATTGCGCAACGGGCGCACGCCAAGTTCGGCGGTGGTCTTCTCAAGCTTGTCGTAGTGGGCGGCACAGGCGACCATCTGGCCGCCGGTGACCACGCCCGCGTCGACGACGCCTTGGGCGATGGCCTGGGCCATGTTGCCATATCCGATAAAACCGATGGTGAGGTTCTGAGTCATACGTTTTCCTTTCGTGCATGTATACAGAGCTCCCTCATCAGAGGGAGCTTGCTTCCTTGAGTCAGAACAATGCTTCAAGATCGCCCCGGTTGAGGGCTTCGTCATAGAGATGCTTGAAGACGAGCGGGCCGTGCAGACCATCATGCTCGAATTCGTTGGTGGTCCAGTAGTGGCTGTTACCCACGCGGCTCAAGGTGTCGAGCTGCAGGCCGGAATCGACGTACATATCGTCGAAATAGACGGCGGCCTGCAACGGCACCTCATTGCGGGCCAGCTGTTCTTCGTCATAGATCACGCCGAAGTGCGTGTCTTCCATGAGCAGGTCCATGGCCGGCCTGAACGGGCGTAACGCAGACTCCTGTTCGAACATCCACGGGAACATGGCCTCGCCGGTGAAGTTGAGCGGACGCGCAACGGCATCGAATTCGGGCTTGCCATCGCGCACGCGCTGGGCGGCCCAGCGAATGGGCTCGTCAAGCTCGCCGTTGGCGTAGATGAATTCCTGCAACGGCCAATACAGCGGGCGCGACGACGTGGCGGCCATCACCTTGGACAGGAATTCGTCGGACAGCGGCGATCCGTCACGCACGGTGCCGTCGCCGTCGAGGAAGGCGTCGTCGAGAATCCAGTGGACGCGCTCGAAGCTGGGTTTCATGCCGAAGTCACCGCCAAGGCACTGGAACCGTTCGACGGTGAGTGGGTCGCCGTTCGGCAGCAGCGGGAAGCCGTGGGCGGCCATGCCGGCGATCACGCCAAGTCGATGCTCCACATCGGTACCAGCCATCGGATTCAGTACGGAATCGGTGAGTTTGCCAACGAATTCGGCGACTTCCGCAGTAGTCGGCAGCTTGTCGGCGATGGCGGCCACGCGCTCCTTGTCCTGTGGGTAGCGCTCGTAGAACTGAGTCGTCTTGCGCACCATGCGCGGGAAGGTATGCTCGTACACTTCAGCGGCGTCGGCCGGCACGTGCGGGATGCCGCCGGTGGTGAAGCTGGCGATTACGCCGGCCGGGAACAGGGACAGTGTGGTCAGGGTCAGGAAGCCGCCGTAGCTTTGGCCCATCGTCACCCACTTGCGGCCACCGAATTCGGTCAGGCGCAGATGTTCGAAGTCACGCACGATGGAATCGGCAAGGAACTTCTTCAGGTAGTCGGCCTGGGCTCGGGCGCCTGCCACGGCATCATCGTCGTGCGCGGCGGCGATGCGGGCCATGGCGTGCGTGTCCACGCGCGAGGAGCGGCCGGTGCCGCGCTGGTCGGGCAGGATCACCCGGAAGTGCCTGATGGCCTCCTCGATCCATCCGTCGGAGGTCGGGCTGTTGAGGCGCGGGCCGGCACCGCCGGGACCGCCTTGCAGGAAGATCAGCAGGGGCAGGTCGTCATGCACGTGTTCGGGCGCGGTGACCACGCGATAGAACAGTTTGATGGTTTCCCCGTCGAATGCCCGTCCGGGCTCGTGGCCGGTCCAGTCGAGCGGAACATCGATGGAATGGTCCTCTATGGCCAGTCCGGGCACGTGGTATTTGCTCAGCATTGTCATGGTTCAAGACTCTAGTCCACAAACTCTAGTCCACAAATCCTCCTGAAGAGTGATACCGGTTCGTCTCCGGACACGCTAGCCTTGTGCGTTATGGAGATGATGGCGCGCGTGAGGGCATGGTGCGCACGGGAGTCGACCCGCACACTGCTATGGGACACGTTGCTCGCCGCGGCGCTGATCGCCGGTTGCGTGCCGTTCAACGCCTCCACCAACCCTGATGCCGGCATATTGTTTCCCGCAACTCAGGCGTCGATGACGCTGTGGTCGCTGCCGGTCTTCGTGCCGCTGATGCTGCGCAGGTATCGCCCGGAGCCGGCGGCCTGGCTGTTCGTGGCGCTGACCATCACGCATCTTGTGTTCGGCCCGGCGATCACGTATTTCGATTTCTACGCCCTGATCATGGTGTATTCGGTGATTCTGTACGGCAATCCCCGACATTCCTGGCGGTTCATCGTCACGGCGTTCGTCATGGGACTGGTCGCGGCGACGGTCTGGTCGGTGTCTTTCAACGTGGGTCCGCTGTTCGCCGGACCTTCCTCCGGTTCGCGCGTCATCCGCGACGGCTGGCTGGCCGATGCCATCACGATGCCCGCATGCCCGGCGGTCACCGGCGTCGTGGGGGCAAACGGCGCCGTCAACTGCGGGGCCAAGATGCTCGCTGACTTCGGCATGGAGGCGGCGTTCATCGAATCGAGCGTGCTGAGCGTCATCATCATGGCCTTGTGGCAGCGAGCGCGCAACGCCACGCTGGCGGCCATGCGCGAGCGCAACGCCTCCATTGTGGCGAAAGAGGCCGAGGAGACGCGCATCGCGGCGTTGGCCGAACGCGCACGCATCGCCCGTGATATGCATGACGTGGTGGCACATACGCTCTCCACGATTATTGTGCAGTCGGATGGCGGCCGGTATGCGGGTGCGCATGATCTGGCCATCGCCAAGCACACGATGGGTACGATTCGGCATGAGGCCGAACGCGCGCAGCATGATATGCAGCGTCTGTTCAATGTGTTCGGTGCGAGTGGCAGTGCCGGATATGCCGACATCGATTCGCTGTTTGATGGTCATCTGGTGGTGTCCCGGCATATGACCGGCAAAGCGCAACCTGACCGGCTGTCCGCCGACGCGGAAACCGCCGTGTTCCGTCTTGTGCAGGAAGCGCTGACCAATACGCGCAAACATGCGGGCGAGGGCGCTAAAGCCACCATCGATGAAATCTGGTCAAACGATGTGCTGTCGATTACCATATCCGATAACGGCCGTGGCGCGGCGTCTGCAGCAGACGGTCATAAGCCCGGATACGGATTGGTTGGTATGCATGAACGCATTGAGTCGTTGGGTGGCAGCGTGCAGGCCGGCCCAGGGCCGAATGGTGGCTTTATTGTGGCGGCTACGATTCCGCTCTCCCCTGCCGCCCCACAGTCTGGCACCGATACGGAGGATCCGGTGCTAACCGTTATCTCGCGTATACGAGGATTGATGGATCGGGCGCGCCCCAAAGTACTCGACCAAGGAGATACGCGTGAGTCGAACTGGGTGGGTCGATTTGCGCAGTGGACCGAGCGGCACTATCTTCTGATGGACGTTATCGCCACTATCGTGCTGATTGCGCTATTTGATTCCGCCACGTATGGCGATTTGCAAATGATCGGCAATGCCCCGTATTCGCCGAACCGCGTGCCGACTATAACGCTGACGATTATTATGCTTTCACCTTTGGCGTTCCGCCGCCGCTTCCCAGAGGGCAGCGCGCTGGCGATGGCGGTGCTGTCTGCTGTGCAACTGTTGTTCTTGCCATCGATCTTGACCATCAATATGTATGCGATGGTATCCGTGTATTCGGCGGTATTGTATGGACGAGAGTCCGCTTGGCGCTGGGTGAGCGTGGCGCTGGCAGCCGATTCGTGGCTTGCGGGCATCAAGGTGATGGCTGGGTGGAATGGATACAGTCAGCTGTTCCATCTGTTTTTGCCCGATGGTAGTTCCATGCTCTCAAAATGGAGGCTGGTTTTGTCCGGCTTGCTGCCGGGCGTGGGAATCATGTTGGTCGGTTTTGCCTGCATTGCGATGGCTCGATGGAGCCGTTCGCGTGGCGCAAACGCTCTGGTGCTGTTGCAACGCGAGGAGGCGCTGCGAGCCGAGCAGGAGCGGCAAAAGGTGCTGGCGGCCAACTTAGAGCGCAACCGTATTAGTGCGGCGATGCAAACCGAAGTACTGACCACGCTGGAATCGGTGATCGCGCAGGCTGATGAGGGACTGGTGATGCTCAACGCCGAACCTGCGCCTGATAGTATGCAGATTGCAGAGGCTTTTGCCGCGATTGGCGCTCGGGGGCGTGCCGCATTGGCTCGTATGCGTCAGCTGTTGAAAGTGTTGCGTGAAACCGGGTTCAGCGACGAGACCCATGAGGGTGTGCAGCCGGATATGCAGTTGCGACCGGCGGCTTCGTTGGATAGTCAGATGCAACACGCGGGAACGTTACCCCGATGAGAGCCTTGCCCAATAAGAACTCAGGGAACAATCAGGGTGTTTATGGAGCGGCGCTCCGATAGGAAACGGATACAGTGGAGAGCATGAACGAGAGCAGAAGCATTCGCGTGATTATTGCGGACGACCAGGAGCTGGTGCGTGCCGGTTTTGCCATGGTCATTGGTTCGCAGCCGGATATGGAGGTGGTCGGGCAGGCGTCCGACGGCGCCCAAGCCGTGGCGTTGGCGGAATCCTTGCATCCCGACGTGGTGCTGATGGATGTGCGCATGCCCGGCATGGACGGCATTGAGGCCACGAGCCGTATTACCTCGCTCTCCGCCGCGCCGGGCGACGCGACCGTCTCGGCCGAATCGGCTGACGACCGGCCGACGCGCGTAATCATTCTGACGACGTTCGATTTGGACGAGTATGTGATGGCGGCCATCAATGCCGGTGCCTCGGGCTTCCTGCTCAAGGACACCGAACCGGAAACGTTGCTCAATTCGATTCGTACTGTATTCCAAGGCAATGCGATTATCGCGCCTTCCGCCACCAAGCGACTCATCGAAAAGATGATGCAGGACGGTTACGCGCAGCATGGTTCGCTGACCGGCGATGTCGCGCGCTCCGGTGCCGTGTACAGTTCCGCCGTCGGCGTCTCTGGCGGTGCGGCCGGCAACGGTGCCGGCTCGATGACCGGCATCCCCTCCCCTGCCGGAGCCGCTTCCGACGGTTCCAATACGTCACGCCCAGCATACACCGATCCCGAACTGGATCTGCTTACCGACCGTGAACGCGAGGTGCTGGTGGAGATCGCCCATGGTCTGAGCAATCAGGAGATCGCGGACAAGCTCTTTATCTCTCTTCCCACCGTCAAAACCCACGTGGCGCATATCCTCGCCAAAATCAACGCCCGTGACCGCGTACAGGCTGTAGTCTTCGCGTACGATAACGGGCTGGTGTAACAAAAAAGCTCCCTCTGATGAGGGAGCTTATTGCTCTACGCTTCGGCCAAGGCTTCAACTGGTGGCGTTTTGACGGCTCGGCGGGCGGGTGCCACGCTGGCGAGGAGAGCGGCGAGCGCGGCGACGCCGAGCACCACACCGTTGGTGGCCCATTCGAACGGGAACACGGTGTCGCCATACAAACTAAACACCATGTAGGATCCGAGCCAGCCGAACAGGGTACCCAATACCACTCCCACCACGCCGGAGACGAGCGAAAGCAGCAACGCTTCCACCGCCAGCGAGCGCCGCAGTTGGCCGCGCGTCATGCCGATGGCACGCAAGGTGGCGGATTCGCGTGTGCGTTCGATCACCGACAGACTCAGCGTGTTCGCTACGCCGACCAAGGCGATGAGCACAGCCACCGCAATCAAACCGACCAACAATGCCATCATGCCGTTGATCATGGTCTCCCATTGCGTACGTTCGGCCACCGGACCGGTCACGGTAACACCAGCACTAGCGGAGAACACATTCTGCACGTTGGTGAATACGTCGTTCAGCGCAACACCCGCGCCTTCGGCGTCAATACGCATAAGCATGATATGCCCGTCGGCCTTGATTCCACCGTTGGTGAAGTGGCTGGCGGCCACGAAGGCGACCGCGGCGTAGTTGGAGGCAATGCGGCGATAGTCCACCTTCCGCGGTTTGAGCGTCAGCGTCTGTGTGCCGCCGGATTGTCCATTGCCGTTTTCGGCGCTGCCGTTCGCATCATTACCGGACGGACCATTGGTGGCATCGGCTTGTGCTTCGGCCGCTCCAGCCGTGAACGTAACGCTCTTGTCCAGCGGAATATCCTTGCCTGTAGCGGCGGAATACTTGGGCATCAGTACGGAATCGCCATCAATGGTCACACCGGACAAATCGGAGCGCACCACCTTGCGCAGCGCGTCGACGCCATCCACGCCCACGACCAGCACACTCAGACTCTTGCCGTCGGCATCCTTCATGGTCATCATGCGGGTCGGCGCGTAGATACTGCTCTGAACGCCCTTGACTTTGGCTGCCTCGCTGGCCTGTTTGCCAGTCATATCGGTGCCAGCGGCAATCATGTCGACGCTGTAGCGCGTGGTCAGCGCCTCGTTCATGGTTTGCTTGGCACTGGCGGCACCGGTGGCGATGGTGGAGACCAGCGTCACGCCGATAAGCAGTGCGGCACCGGTGGCGGCCACGCGGCGCGGGTTCTTCTGAATGTTCGCATGTGCCACTTTGGCGGACGGACCGGCCAGTGCAACCAGCGCGCCCACGCCGCGCATGAGCACCGGCAGCCAGAACGTGGCGGAAAGCACCAGTCCAAGGAAGATCAATGCACATCCGATGATGGCGGCGAGCAGCACCAGCGGATACTGCTTGTCGGCCATTGAATCACGTCCGGCGATTTTCTCGGACATCTGCCATACAGAGAATGCGCACAGTGCCACGCCGGCCGCAATCAGCAGCATGGAAATCACGGCGCGGACCACACCGGCCCGTCGCGTGTCGGTCAGTTCGATGGGTCGCAACGCTTCCAGCGGGGTGACGGCGGTAGCGGAACGCGCGGAGCCTAGCGAGGCAATCACCGTCATAATGATGCCGAATGCCACCGGTACGGTGAACGCCGGGCGGGACAGCACCAGTCGCATGTTCATGTCGGTGGCCTGCATGATGCCGGACCGGCACAGCGCTTCCATAAGGGCGATGCCGAGGCCCACGCCCAGCACGGAGGCGATCAGTCCCAGCACGCCGGCTTCGAACAGCACACCGGCATACAACTGTTTCTTGTTCGCGCCGATGGTACGCAGCAGCGCGAGCGTGCGGCGGCGTTGCGCCACGAGGACGCGGAAGGTGTTGGCGATGACCAGCGAGGCCACCAGCATGGCGAGTATGCCGAAACTCAACAGGAATATGGTGGTGATGCTGGTTTCGCCCGCGCTCATGCTCGCGATGGATCGTTCGGCGTATGAGGCTCGGGACTGGACGCTGAAATGCTTGGGGAGCAGGGCGTTGATCTGTGCGACCGCGGCCGTCGCGGCCGCATCGCCCGCACCATCGATGTCGAGGTAGATCATGCTGGCGGGCAGTTCGTTGAAATCGTCGCCGCCTCCCATCGCGGCGATCACGTTGTCGGAGAGCACGGAGGCGCCGCCGTAGTAGGGGTAGGCACCGTTCGGATCGTCGGTCAGGCCGACCACGCGCACGGTCATGCCGGAGTCGGCGGCCGTGTCGGTGCCGTCGGATGGGGCGGACGCGCCGGACGCGGCATCGGAATCACCGTCGTGCGAGCTCGCGCCATCGGCGTTCTGGGCCGACTCATCACCAGCGTCACCGGTATTACCGGCCGAATCGCCGGTCTTGCCCGCATACTGCGCCGCCTGCGAGTTGACGGTCACACGGTCCCCTACCTTGACGCCGAGCTGGTCGGCCACGGACTTGGTCAGGGCGATCTCGTTGCTGTCCGCCGGCTGGTCTCCTTGCGTGATGGTGACCGGCAGCAGCGTGCGTTTTGTGGCGGTGGTGATGACGTAGCTGTTGGCATGCTTGTTGCCACGGGTTACGGTCACAGGACCCGCGTAGCCGGCACGTGCGTCCTTGACGCCTTTGGTGGCGCGGATGCGGTCAAGCTGGAAGTCGTTAACCGTGCGCGTGTAGATGTAGTCCTGGTCCTTATCGGTCAGGTCCTTGCCGCTATCCGGGCTGATCACGTAGTTCGCGCCGCCGAGCTGGGCGGTGTTCTGGGCGGCAAGCGCATCGTTCATCGCGTTGCCGAATAGGAAGGTAGCGGCGATGAACGCAGCGCCGATCAGGATGGCGATGCCTGCCGGAATTAGCATCCTGGCGCTTTTCTTCATAAGTTTCAGAGTGATGGAAAACATGGGGGTGTCCTGTCTCTCGCTTTCCGGCTCAGCGAGCGTGCTGTACGACGGCGCGGGCATGGCGCATGGTGCCGGTTCTCCCAGCTGGGGGCAATGGAGCGTCGGTGATAGGCAGGTTGGGCACATCCTTTACGCCGGCAAGACGGGCGAGCGTGTCGGCGCGTGTGCTGGTGACGGCAGTGCGCGCGGCACGTTCGCGTTCGGACATAAGCAGCTCGTTCATCGTTTCGGCAGTGGGATTCGCTTCGTCGGCCACGATCTGTCCGTCGGCGAATACGATGGCACGGTCGGCGTAGGAGGCGGCCACCGCATCGTGTGTGACCATGACGATGGTTTGGCCAAGCTCGTTGACCGAACGCTTCAGGAAGCTGAGCACTTCGGCGCTGGAAACGGAGTCGAGGTTGCCGGTCGGCTCGTCAGCGAACACCAGCTTCGGCTTGGTAATCAGCGCGCGGGCGATGGCCACGCGCTGCTGCTGGCCACCGGACAGTTCATTCGGTCGGTGGTTCAGGCGCTGCTTCAGTCCCAGGGTATCGACGAGCAGGTCGAACCAGGCGTGGTCGGGCTTGTCTCCGGCGAGAGTCAGTGGCATGAGGATGTTCTGTTCGGCGGTGAACATGGGCAACAGGTTGAAGCTTTGGAAGATGAAGCCGATCTTGTGGCGACGTAGCAAGGTGAGCTGCTTGTCGTCCATGCGGGTCAGGTCTGCCCCGCCGAAAAGAATATGCCCGGATGTGGCGGAGTCGAGGCCGGCGAGCGTGTGCATAAGCGTGGATTTGCCGGAGCCGGAAGGGCCCATGATGGCGGTGAATTTGCCGCGTTCGAAACTCACGTTCACGCCGCGCAGGGCATGGACCATATTGCTGCCGGTGCCGTAGTTCTTGACCAAGTCGACGGCCTGAATAGCGATGCCGCGCGATGCGGCCGGGTTCTGCACGTTCATAATGTCTCTCCATATTTGGCCGGGCCTTATGCCCGGATGACGATTCCAACTTATGAAGAAATAACGGCGCGCCCCATCGTGCGCCAGACTGAATTGGGCGGTCGGCCACGCGCCGGCCCTCATCCTTGAGGATTATGTCGTCTCAGGTCTCACACTATTCATGCCTCTGCGCAAACAGTGTGAGGCCAACCGAATATAAAACGAACAACGACATCCGACAATCGGCGAAATATCGCGGATTGTCAACATGTGTGATTGGGTGATGATGTGCGTTTGCCTCACACATTTTTTTGGCGACGGTCATTTTTGTGTGAGGCATACAGACGCAAGAAAGCCCGCACTGCATGACGTCAGTGCGAGCTTCCTACTCCTTGGGTCAAGCGATCAGGCGGAAGGCACCCCATGCGGCTCGATGATTCGCGATGCACCCCATTAGCATCGCGCCCCTTCTCATCGGGCTGTCAACCTTTCTGTCGACCTCACTTGGCCAAGCCGGAAGCGCGAAGGGCTTCGAAGCCGCCCTTCAGGTCATCGAGGATGTCCTCGATGTTCTCGGTGCCGATGGACAGGCGGATGGTGCCCTGGTGAATGCCCTGGTCCTCGAGCTCTTCCAAGGTCTCCTGGGAGTGCGTGGTGGAAGCCGGGTGGATGACGAGGGACTTTGCGTCGGCCACATTGGCAAGCAGAGAGAACAGGTGCAGATTGTCGATGAAGACGCGAGCCGCATCCTTTCCGCCCTTGATATCGAAGGTGAAGATGGAGCCTGCTCCGTTCGGGAAGTACTTCTCGTACAGGTCGTGATCCGGACGGCCCGGGATGGACGGGTGGGAAACGGACTCGACTTCCGGCACGGTCTGCAGGTACTCGACGACCTTCAGCGCGTTCTGGACGTGGCGCTCAACACGCAGGGACAGGGTTTCGGTGCCCTGCAGCAGCAGGAAGGCGGCGAACGGGGACAGGGTGGCACCGGTATCGCGCAGCAGGATGGCGCGGATACGGGTCACGAAGGCGGTGCCGCCGAGAGCCTCGTAGAAGTTCAGGCCATGGTAGGAGGGGTCCGGCTCGGTCAGGGTCGGGAACTTGCCCGGAACCGCATTCCAGTCGAAGTTGCCGCCTTCAACAATCACACCACCCAAAGTGGTGCCGTGGCCGCCGATGAACTTGGTGGCGGATTCAACCACCACGTCGGCGCCGTGCTCCAGCGGGCGGAACAGGTACGGGGTGGCGAAGGTGTTGTCCACGATCACCGGCAGGTTGTGCTTGTGGGCGATTTCGGAGATTGCCTCGAAATCCGGCAGATCAGCGTTCGGGTTGCCGAAGGTCTCGAAGTAGACGAGCTTGGTGTTCTCCTGAATGGCATCCTCGAACTCCTGCGGGTTCTCGGCGGAGACGAAGGTGGTGGTGATGCCGTCGCGCGGCAGGGTGTGGCGCAGCAGGTTGAAGGTGCCGCCGTAGATGTTCTTGGCGGCGACGATGTGATCACCGGACTGGGTGATGTTGCGCACCGCGTATTCCACGGCGGCTGCACCGGAGGCGACGGCAAGGCCTGCGGTACCACCTTCAAGGGCGGCGATGCGGTCCTCAAAGACACCCTGGGTGGTGTTGGTCAGACGGCCGTAGATGTTGCCCGGGTCGGCAAGGCCGAATCGGGCCTCGGCATGATCGAAGTTGTGGAAGACGTAGGAGGTGGTGGCGTAGATCGGCACTGCGCGGGAATCGGTGGCCGGGTCGGCCTGCTCCTGGCCCACATGCAGCTGCAGGGTTTCAAAACGGTACTTCTTGTTGTTCTCGACCATGGGTATTTCTCCTTGGTTATGCTAGGTCGCGAGGATTTTTCCTTGCCGCCCGCCTGCCGTGTTCGGGTGGTTGGCGAGGTGTTGGTTATGAAGTTACGACGCTTGGGCCGCGCGACGCAAGCCGAACGTTATCGGGCTTGCCTATAGGGGCTTATAAAGCCTTGGAATCATTGACGTGAGAAACTGTCAAGAGTCACGGAAAAGTCGTTGAAATTATCGCGACACGCCGGGCCGCGCGCATGCGCTTTCACGTTCGACTGCGGTCACGGTGATATCGCTACCATGCCTTTCGCGCATGGCTCAAGTGTCCGTGATGATTGCTTGTTCCACCCGTCACCAAGACGGTTTGCCCGCTCGGCGATGACGTCTGTTTCATTTTTCCGCCGCCCGGTTACATGGTTTACATGACGAACGACTACAGTCAAACATCGCCAATGAATTATTCCGCCAACATGGTGAAGGGGTTCGAACAGACATGACCGATGTAACACTGTATGACCGTGATCCGAGCTATATTCCGCGCGTGGCCGCCGTGCACGACATGTGCGGCTACGGCAAGTGCTCACTGACCGCCGCGATTCCGATTCTCTCGGCCGCAGGCTGCGATGTGTGCCCGGTGCCGACCGCCCTGTTCTCGGCGCACACGCGCTATGCAGTGTTCACGTTCCACGACACCACGGATATTCTCTCCGGTTACTTGGATGCCTGGCAGAAGGAAGACGTGGAACTGGATGGCGTGTATTCAGGCTTCCTCGGCTCCCCCGATCAGGTGGCGATCATTCAGCGTCTCTACCGTGAATATCCGAACGCGCTGCGTCTGGTTGACCCGGTGATGGGAGACGCCGGCGAAATGTACCCCACGTATACACCGGAGCTGTGCGAGGCAATGGGCGCTCTGGCCGATGGTGCCGACGTGTTGATGCCGAACCTCACCGAAGCGAGTATTCTCACCAAGCGTGACTATCCTGGCCAGAATATTGATGAGGCCACGGTTAACGAGCTGCTTGGTGCTCTGCTGAAGTTGGGTGCCAAGAACGTGGTGTTGAAGGGCATCGACCATGGCGATGGCAAAATCGTCAACTATGTGGCCAGCGCTTCCACCGGTGTTGCCGGCAAGATCGAGCTGGCTCATGAAAAGCTGCCATACATGATTCATGGCACGGGTGACGCCTTCGCATCTGCCCTGTGCGGCGCGGTGATGGCCGGCCGCGGCTTGGCCAAGTCGGCCGAAATCGCCGGCGAGTTCGTGCGACACGCCATGGTCAGCACCCGTGACCAGCCGCATTTCGAGGATCGTGGCGTCAGCTTCGAACTGAACCTTGGCGAACTCACCGATTTGGTGAAGTGACCGCACCTTGGCTCCCCTCTCCGCTCACTGGGTCTGACGTATTCAGCGAACAACTCGGCGGGTTGTTTGTCATCACAGGTAAGTCGGCTGGGGAGCCTTGGTAAACCTTCTGAACTAATGGTGGATAACCGGGTTTTCATCCACACGTTATCCACAACACGCCAAACCGCGTCATAGTATCCACATTTGCCGGTTGCGCTTGTGCTCTTACATAAGTAACCCGCACAGTGGAATCATGAACGCTCTACCACCTACCCAGCCGACGACGAAGTCCGGCATCGACGCCGGTCTTGCCTTTCACCAGCCCATGCTGGCTTCACCTGATCCGCAGGCAACGCTGCCTTCGGAACGGATTGCGGCCACGATGGGCGACCGCAATCTGACGCCCAAACAGTTCGGGGCGCTCGGCGAGCAGTATGCCGCCGCGTGGCTGGAGGAACACGGTTGGACGACCTTGAGCCGCAATTGGCATACCCGTTACGGCGAATTGGACATCGTGATGCTCAATCCCGAGTACACGGTGGTGTTCGTCGAAGTGAAATCACGCCGGTCCATGCATTACGGATATCCGCAAGAGGCCATCACGCCGGCGAAACAGCACAATCTCAGGAAAGCCGCCTGCGATTGGCTGCTTGACCGGCGTAATCGTGTGCCGCATACGGCAGTCCGTTTCGATGTCGTCACCATCGTGCTTCGGGTGGGCAGACCGCTCGTGCATCACATCGAAAACGCCTTCTGAATTCGTCCCCAAAAAAACAGCCACGTTGCGAAACACATTGCGAAAGGAGTAGACATGGCTATCGGCAGCACTCTCTCAGTCGGACTGATCGGCCTTAAGGCCTTCATCGTCCAAGTGCAGGCTTTCATCAGCCCTGGCTTGCCATACTTCAGCATCATCGGATTGCCGGATGCATCGTTGTCCGAAGCCCGCGAGCGCGTGAAATCGGCGTGTCAAGCCACTGGATTCGGTTGGCCGCAAACCCGCGTGACCGTGAACATGAGCCCTGCGGCCATGCCCAAACGTGGTTCGTCGCATGATCTGGCCATCGCGGCCAGCGTCCTATGCGCGGCGGGTTCCATAGGGCATGATTGCTTGGAAGATACCATTGTGCTCGGCGAAGTGAATCTTGACGGCTCGGTGCTGCCGATTCATGGGCTGCTCCCGATCATGCTGCATGCCGAGGAACGTGGCGTGCGCAAAATGATTGTTCCCCATCGCAATCTTGACGAGGCTTCGATGGTGGATGGACTGGATGTAGTGGGCGTGAGGCATGTGGGTGAGCTCATCGAACTGATGGGCGGCGATGCCACCTATACGATTACTGATACACCGGTTGCCGACGAGACCACCATGGATCAATCGCCCACAAGCCATCCCAACGATTGTGGCGATATGAACGAGGTTCTGGGGCAGGAACATGCCAAATGGGCGCTGCAAGTGGCGGCGGCAGGCGGACATAATCTCATCATGACCGGCCCGCCAGGCAGCGGCAAAACCATGCTGGCCTCACGTATGCCCGGCATCATGTGCCCGTTGAACGAGGCGGAACAACTGGAGGTGGCATCGATTCGGTCGCTGTGCGGCATACTGCCTCAGTACGGCATCACCGACATGCCGCCGTTCGAGGCACCGCACCACACCGCCAGCACGGCGGCCTTGGTGGGTGGTGGCAGCGGCATCGCCGTTCCCGGCGCGATCACGCGCGCGCATCGAGGCATTCTGTTCCTGGACGAGGCACCGGAATTCAGCGCACGCGCCCTGCAGACGTTGCGCGAACCATTGGAATCCGGGTATGTGGCGCTTTCCCGTTCAAAAGGCAGCACCTATTACCCGGCCTCATTCCAACTCATCATGGCGGCCAACCCCTGCCCGTGCGGATACTATTACGGCACCGGCGAACGTTGCGCTTGCCGGGAAAAAGACCGTATACGTTATTTCTCGCGATTGTCCGGACCGATATTGGATCGTGTGGATATTCAGATGGCGGTGCCACCGGTCTCGCGCATTGCCGTGCAAAGCGAGCCAATCGGCGAGTCCAGTGCCGGAATACAAGCTCGTGTGATTCGCGCCCGTCAAGTGGCCAAAGACCGGTTCAGACAGTATGGATGGGTGTGCAACGCGCAAGCTTCGGGCAAATGGCTGCACGCCAATACGTCGCTGAAAGCGATGGAATTGGTCAATCGGGCCCTGTCCAATCATCAACTCACATTGCGCGGGGCCGATCGCGCCATGCGTCTGTCTTGGACGCTCGCCGATCTGGCCGGCCGCGTATCCCCCACCGAGCAGGACGTCCATCAGGGCATCGAAATGAGAACGAGGATGACATGAGTAACGCTACTGATATCCGACAATCTGGCGGCACCGCAGGCAGTGTGGATCACACCGATACGGGCCTCGCTGTTTCGCGCACCATTCCCATGCCTCCCACGGATACGTTATACCGCGCCGCGCTCACGTTCTGTCTTGATGGGGCGGATGTGATGATGTACGCCACGCTCAAAGGCGCGGAAAGCGCCGAATCCCTCTGGCACGCGTTGGCGCAATCCCATCCAAGCCAGCCATCTGAAATCTGCGGCCCGGCGCTGTCACGTATTGACCGCATGTTCGTGGACGGCCTCACTCGATGGGGCCGCAAGGCGTCGGCGAACGCGATGCGCTCCTTCCGCAATGCACTGGCCGGCTGGCATAACCGCATGATGGACCTGCCCTCGCAAGACATCATCCAACTGGCTGACTGGTTCACTATGGATGGCACGCAATGGATTATCGGCCCTGGCCATCCATGTTGGCCCTCGCAGTTGGCCGACCTGTCCATTCGCTCCGATTGGGCGCCACCGCTGTGTTTGTGGATCAAAGGCGATCCACGCGCATTGACCAGTTGCGCCAAACCGGTCGGCATCGTCGGTTCACGGGACGTGACCGAATATGGCCGGTATGTGGCGCACACCGTAGCCGAACAGGCAGCCGTTGCCGGGCATCTGGTCGTGTCCGGAGGCGCGATGGGAACGGATGCGGCGGCACATTGGGGAGCGTTGAATGCGCTGCACGGCAGAATGCCCGCCAATGTGGGCAGAACCGTTGCCGTATTCGCCGGCGGGCTCAACCATATCGGACCGATGCGTAACCGCACGCTGTTCGAACGTATCGAGGCACAGGGTGGTGCACTGATCAGTGAACTGTGTCCAGGGACGATTCCCGAAGCCCGTCGTTTTCTACTCCGCAACCGCATTATCGCGGCCATGTCTTCCACATTGATTGTGACGCAAGCCCGGTTGCGTTCCGGAGCGCTCAACACCGCGGGATGGGCATGTGAATTGCTGCGCGAAGTGTATGCGGTTCCCGGTGACATCAATCAGCCTTGCAACGCCGGGTGCAATAAGATGATCGGCGACCACCGAGCGATGATTCTGTGTGCCGCCACATCCACCGAGGATATATGCCATGAACGGCACAAACCCGTTATGGGAGCATGCCCAGGCATATCGAAATCCACAGGTCAGGACTCGTCCGAAAACGAGGAGGCCATGGAAGTGCCGGCAACGACTCCGTTATCGCCAGCATCCTCGGAATCATCGGCGTCACAGGAGTCGTCACAAGATCCAGGCCATTCGAAACGTCTTAAGACCAAGCATACTCAGCCTACACTCGTTCAATCCAAGGATGGGCCGGCGAGCGCAACCGCCGGGACCGGTGCCAACAAGAGCAAGGGTGAAGAGCTGCCCTCGTCGCATCAGATGCCGGATCTTCGTGTCAAGCCGAAGCCCGATCCCGAGAAGGAAGCCCAACAACGTATCATTATCGCCAAGCTGCCGGAAATGGAGCGCACATTAGTGGCATTGATTCGTGAATGCCGTAAACGACATCTCATCGTCACTCCGGACGCACTATTGCGTGTGGCGCGAGAGACGGTACCCGACGAGATTCCCAATATCGGCACCATACTTGAGCTACTCGGCGCATTGGAGCTGAAGGGAGTGATCGAGCGGGATGCCGGCATACTCAAGCTGAGCAGCCGTGTCGGCTAATCGGCTTCCATGACACGGCTCGAAGACTGTTCGGCGGGTGTGCGAGAATCGAACCCATGAGTCCGAAACGTTTGGAAGATATGTATGATGCGGTGATCGTCGGCGCCGGAGCGGCCGGCCTGTCGGCGGCGTTGGGACTGCTGCGCTCCCCCAAAATCACCGAGCTCAAGGAACAAGGCGTGGACCCGAAGATCCTCGTGGTCTCCAAACTGCAGCCGCTGCGTTCGCACACCGGTTCGGCCGAGGGCGGCATCGCCGCGAGCCTGGGCAATGTGGAGTCCGATGACTGGCACTGGCATTACTACGACACCATCAAGGGCGGCGACTGGCTCGTCGACCAGGACGCGGCCAAACTGCTCGCCGAATACGCGCCGCAGACCGTGATCAACCTGGAGCGTCAGGGCGTGGCCTTCTCCCGTACCGATGACGGGCATATCGCCCAGCGCCGGTTCGGCGGCCACACGCGCGAGTTCGGCGGTGCCCCGGTCAAGCGCGCCGCCTATGCGGCCGACCGCATCGGCCACCAGATTCTGCACGCCTTGTGGCAGCAGTGCGTGGCGGCAGGCGTCGAGTTCGCCGAGGAATGGTATGTGACCGATCTGGTGCTCGCCGACGACGGCAAGCAGGCGGCCGGCATCGTGGCATTTGACACGCATTCGGGCAAGATTCAGGCCATCCACGCGCGCAACGTGCTGCTTGCCACCGGTGGCGCGGGCCGACTGTTCCATACCACATCGAATTCCTGGGACCTGACCGGCGACGGCATGGCATTGGCCTTGGCCGCCGGCCTGCAGCTGGAGGACATCGAATTTGTGCAATTCCACCCCACCGGACTCGCGCACACCGGCATCCTGCTGTCCGAGGCGGCCCGCGCCGAAGGCGGCATCCTGAGGAACGCCGACGGTGAGCCGTTTATGGAACGCTACGCCCCAGAGCATAGGGATCTGGCCGCGCGAGACGTGGTCTCCCGCTCCATCATGGCGGAGATCGACGCCGGCCGCGGCGTCGCCGACCCGAAGGACCCGGATGGTCCGAAGGACTGCGTCTGGCTGGACATGACCGGCATCGACCCCGAACGTATGAAGGAAGTGCTACCGCAGGTGGTCGAAACCATCGAGCAGTACGCGAACCTCGATCCGGCCAAGGACCTGGTGCCTATCAAGCCCACTGCGCATTACACGATGGGCGGCATCCCCATCACCACCAATGGCGAGGTGTACCGTTGGGCCGACGGTGCCGTGCAGGTAGTCGATGGACTGTTCTCCGCTGGCGAATGCTCTTGTGTCTCCGTACATGGTGCGAATCGTCTGGGCGGCAATTCTCTGCTCGACGCCTGCCTGTTCGGTACACGTGCTGGTCAGACGATGGCCGCACGCATCGTCGAGAACCCGGTTGACTCCCCTATGGCCGAAGATTCGGCCGATGACATGCTGACCGATGCCGCCGATCAGGCTGCCGATTCCCGCAAGGCAGAGCTTGACGAACTGCTCGCCGGACCGATGGACGATTCAGACGATGGCGGGCCCACCGCCAATCCTTATCAGCTCATAGCCCAACTCGGATCAGTGATGGAGCAGGCTCTGGCCGTACGTTGCACCGCTCAGACCATCGATACGGCGTTGACTCAGATCAACAACGACATCACACCGGTTGCCGATACCTTGCGGGCCCATGACAAGACCGCCGCTTTCAATCAGGAGGTCACCGCCATCTGGGAAGTCCGTCATCTAATCGAACTGGCCGAGGCCATGCTGCACGCTTCCGAATCCCGTCAGGAATCCCGCGGATCCATGCAACGCCTTGATTTCCCCGAACGCGACGATGAGCATTTCCTTGCTCACTCGATGGTCGCCGATGATGGTCCGGCAAGTTTCAAGCC
>OFCQ01000017.1_pt1 | contig 150442 bp, 140 predicted proteins | sample 1520861 | NCBI WGS metagenome assembly OFCQ01 (sample SAMEA2699036, study PRJEB24076) | metagenome | biome: Human gut stool | place: Spain | collected 2012-11-21 | reverse complement strand
GCAGCAGGTAGCGGTACCGCCAGAAATCTTTGGCGTAAGCCTTCAGCATCTGCATTTTAATTAGACATCTCTTTCCTCTTATTATACTCCAAGTAAGGATACCACAAAATTTTTCCCTTTACAAGCAAGTAAGATTTTCCTTACGCTAATTTCGACGTTACAGCTTTCTTTTCTCGTACCGGAATAGAATTGGACGAAACCATTTAATTCTATTGCACTACTGATAGAATTTTATATTATAAATCCATCACTGATAAAACATTTTGAAGTTCTGCTTTTAACGGAATACTCTAAACGAATGTTTCTACTATTATTATCCATGCAAAAAAGCGGTGGAAAACGTCGAGAATAAACGCGCTAGAGTCTGTTTTAAAACCTAGCCATTGTGTGAAAAACGACGATGTAATAGAACGGGAGCATGAAGAAACATGAAATAAGCGAAAAACAATGGAACAGGATCAAGGACAAGTTTCCGCCTGAAAGGGAGCCGCCAGGAGGGCGTCCAAGGAAATGCAACCAGGAAATGCTTAACGCAATTCTATACTGGCTGAACACGGGAATTCCATGGCGTGATCTGCCGGAGCGGTTCGGCCCATGGCAAAGCGTATACAGTCGGTTTCGGGCCTGAACAAAAGCCGGAGTGTGGGAAAATATCCTCACAGCCCTGATTGAGCAGGATTTGGTGGACGAAACAACGCTAATGCTGGACAGCACTACGATCAAGGTTCACCAACATGCCAGTGGGGCTAAAAAGGGGGATATCACGAGGAAGCCGGGCAGAGGAGGAGAGGCTTGACCACAAAAGTTCATGCGGTAACGGATGGACTTGGGAATCCATTGCGCTTTTTGCTCTCCAGTGGGAACCGTAATGATATCTGCGTGGCGCAGGCACTGTTGGAACCTTTTGATTTAAACGGCAAGCAAGCTCATTCTGGCGGATAAAGGCTATGACAGCGATAAATTTGTACGCTGGTTGGAAGAACGGGGCGGAATCGTGGTGATTCCCAGCCGTATCACTACCAAACACCCCAGGAAAACAGACTATCACACGTACAAAGAGCGTCATCTGGTGGAAAACCTTTTCCTCAAGTTGAAAAACAACCGCCGTTTTGCCACCAGGTATGAGAAGAAAGCACTCTATTTTCACGCTGTTGTCTGTCTTGCCTGTATCCTTGTTTAGTTACTTTGATGGTTTTAAAACAGACTCTACGGTGTTTGGCTATTATTTGTACGCTTCTGTGCGTTTCTGCATCGTGGATTTTGACGAAGATGGCGAGGTCGTTTCCGTGGAGGAAAAGCACGCGCAGTTAAAATCCAATTACGCGATCACGGGATATTTATACTTCTTCTCAATTCTTTAGGGTTGTGGCGAACATTTTGCTGTTCTAACTATATCCATATTCTGCGATACCCATGAGTACCATAACAACGCTCCTGATTCCGGCAACGCATTTCTTCCGCCAGTTCTTCATCCTTTTGTAACATCTCCAAGTGATGTACGAAATCATAATATCGTCCCCCTTTTTCCTGACATAGCAACGCCCCCTATGTAGTTATTGTCCTACATAGGGGGCCTTTTGTATATTGTCCGCTTTTACTGGAGCAGTTCACTGGAAAGCCCTGCCTTTTCCTTATCTCTTACAGCTCACAGGCTGCATCGTATGCGGTTTTGATGGCATTGGAAATGTCCGCCGCCCTATCCGCACAGTCGCCCACCCGCACCACGGGTATGCCTGCGTTTTCCAGCGCCGATGCATCGAATGCAGCAGGACGCGCCCCCACGGCCATTACCACATAGTCGCAAGGGATGAGCACTTCCCCGCCTTCTTTGTCTTCACAGACAAGTGTATCCATTGTGATTGCTTTCACCGTATGGCCCGGATACTGCTCTACGCCCAGCGTCTTGTAGTTTTCCATCAGCGTGGGAAGGATCGTAGTGCTCTCACCCGCGGCAATCTTATCCATCATCTCCACAATGGAGACCTTACAACCGTGTCCGGCCAGATATTCGGCGGTCTCGCATCCCACCATACCGCCTCCAATGACGGCCACGCGTCCATAGACCTGTTGTTCACCTGCCAACACGGCCCAAGCGTCGGCCACATTCGGGCCGTTCTTGCCCGGGATGGGAGGTGCAAAGCTGGACGCCCCCACAGCTACGATCACAGCGTCCGGCTTCGTGTCCAAAATGTCCTCCGCAGACACTTCAGCCCCAAGGCGCAGTGTGACTCCCGCTTTGCATACAGCATGCGTCAAGTCCAATACGGCGCGGCGCATTTCCTCCTTGCGGGGCGGTACGCTGGCAATGTTTAGCTGGCCGCCCAACTCTGGTGCGCGTTCGAACAGCGTGACGCTGTGCCCGCGCAGAGCGGCCACGCGCGCGGCCTCCAAACCGGATGGCCCACCGCCTACAACCGCAACATTTCTTTTCTCTGCAGCAGGCGTGATAGAACGGGTTCTCTCGTAACCGTTTTCCGCATTGAGCACGCAGGCCAGGAATGCACGGTTCTGGATGTTATCCGTACATCCCTTGTTGCACGAAATGCAGCGTCGGATATCGCACGCACAGCCCGACTGCGCTTTGTTCGGCCAATCCGGGTCGCACAGGAGCGGGCGGCCCAAACCGATGATATCCGCCTTTTCGCTTTCTACGATCCGCTCTGCCATAGCGGGGTCGATAATGCGCCCTACCGTGCTGACCGGAATAGACACAGCCTCCTTCACCTGCCCGGCAATGTCCGCAAAAAAGCCGTAGGGCTGTACGCCCATAGGCGGGATGGTATCCGCCATATTGCCTGTATGATTGGCCTGCGCCACATGAAGCATATCCACGCCGGCTTCCTCCAGCCAACGGGCAAATTTCGGAGCGTCTGCCGCATCCACGCCGCCTTTGCCGCGTTCCGGCGTCACGACGGCAAATTTGTAGTCAATGACCATCTCCGGCACCGCCCGTTTGAGCGCCTGCACCAACATAATCGCAAAACGGGTACGGTTTTCCAAACTGCCGCCAAATTTATCGGTACGATGGTTCATGCGTGTGCTGCACAGACATCCCACCAAACGGTCGCCATGTACCTGGACCACGTCCACGCCCGCCTTCTGCGCGCGCTGCGCGCATGCACATATTTTGTCGATGATGGAAAGCAGCGTCTCTTCGCTCACCTCGTCAGTAAAAAACTGCATATCATGGTGCAGCCGGGCACGCACCTCTTCCATTTTCCCTTGGGCGAAAAGCGCGTTGACCGCATCGCAGTCGTATTCCGGATGAAAAATCTGGACGCCCAGCTTTGCTCCATAGGCATGCACACTGTCTGCAAGCAAACGGAAACTTTCAATCTGGCTGTCATCAAACAGCTTTGGCGTGGGAGAAAAACTGCGAATGGGCGCAACGTCGCCCAGCACGATGTATCCCACACCGCCCTGTGCCAGACGGGTATAGAACGCGCGGCTCTGTTCCCCAATGCTGCCGTCCCGTTCCTCATAGCCCGTGGTGAGCGGCGGAAACATGATACGGTTCTTCAACGTTATTCCGCCCACTGTTATCGGCTGCATGATTTTCATTTCCATTGTTGTTTACCTCCCTGCAAATGTCCCCCACAGGAGATCCTGCGGGGGTATTTTTCATAAATTGTCTTGAATGAACTTCCAAATTGCCTGTTCGCAGGCTGTGCGGGACGGAATGGTGGCGAAATTGTGGCCTCCGCCCGAAACACGTACAAACTCAGCCGCCTGGTACAGCCCTGCATAACGTTTACAGCTTTCGTCATCCACCAGTTTATCATCATCTGCCCGGATGACGATGACACGACCGTTGTAGCCTTTTGCCTCTTCAAATGGATCCGGATGCGCCGCCATGTTGTAGTTGAAGGCCATTTTGTAAACAAGCCCCTCCAGGTCAGCATAATCTTTTCCGCTCTGCGTCACTCTATCGGCCCGCCGGGCACAGCCATACCACATGCCCGCGCCCGGGCACATCAGGATCAGCCCGTGCGGCCGCAGACGCGGCGCGATGCTGGCCGCCACATAACCTCCCATGCTCTGCCCGGAAAGGAATACACGCCGTGAATCCACATAAGGCTGTGCGCGCACCCAGGCGTATAGATCAGCCGCGTCGCTGTGCAGACCATCGAACGTCATGTCCGAAAATTCGCCGTCACTCTCTCCGCAGCCATAGAAGTCGAACCGTGCGCAGCCCACTCCGTGGTCTGCCAGCATGCGTGCCATATGCGTGTGCAGATACTTGTACCCGGATGCTGAACCTGCAAAGCCGTGCAGATTCAGTACAAAAGGTACCGGCTCGTTCGTCTCAGGCAGCGTCACAATGCCGCGCAGCGTACAGCCTACCCGGTTCTTCATGGATACCTGCAATGTTTTCATGGACATTGCTCCCCGTCTGTTTCCACGGCCGACGCTTTTTCTGCACGGCGGGCTTTCAGCTGCTCCAGCATTTCGGTCGTTTTTGCCTTTGTCAGCGGATAGACAAAGAACAAAATTGCAACCGCGACACCATAACCCAGCACATAAATGCCTGTGTAGGACTTCCAGATGGCGTTGCTTACTTCAGCCGTCTGCACCGCCCCCTCAGCCACGTTGTAGCCGATGAATCCCAGCACAAAACTGGAAAGACTTCCGGAAACAGCGCTGGCCAGCTTGCGAAAAAATGAATAAGTAGAGTATACAATGCCTTCGTTACGCTCACCGGTCTGAAGCTCATGATAGTCGATGGAATCGTTCACCATGGCCCAGATGAGCACCTGCATACCGGATGCACCCAGATAGCAGACGCCATTGATGACGATGAACAGTACGGGATTGTGGATGGGGAAAAAGAACAGAAGCGCGAACACAGCTGCCGCAAAACCTGCGCCCCAGCAGCACCATTCCTTTTTGCCCAGTTTATCGGCCAACGGTTGTGTAATGGCGAACGTGATGAGTGAATATAGTACGCTCAAACCGCCGGAGACAGCCATGATTTTAACATTCCCGAAGTAATCCTTGAACAGATAGGTGTTCAGACCGTTGACGACGGAAGCGCCGATCATACCCACAAGGCTGAAAAACATTACGCCCAGCAGCGCCTTATTTTTGGCGATTTCCTTGATGACGTGCAGGTAATTGAGCTTCTCACCTTTCGGGCGTTCCGGTACGGCTACGCGTTCTTTGCACCACACACAGGTGATTTGCAGGCACAGGAGGCCGATAAGAGCGAATACCGAAGCCAGCATCAAAAAACGGCCCGCCACCGGCTTATTGTCTACATACAGTACCAGAGGACCAACCATAACGATGACCGTCATAAAAATGGTACCGCCCAAACTGCGGTAACGGGAAAGCGCTGTGCGGTGGCGCACATCATCCGTCATAACGCTGGAAAGCGTACCAAACGGCACATTTACACAGGTGTACAGCGCCTCATACAGAACATAGGTAACAAACATGTAGGCAAGGCGCAGTCCATAGGCCAAATTGCTCACATTGACAAAGCCCAGGATGCACAGCACCGCCATGGGAAACGAAAAGGCCCGTATCCATGGAATGAACTTTCCTCCCTTTGTCGCCTCGCGGGAATCCACGATCGCACCTATGATAGGGTCATTGACAGCGTCCCATATCTTTGTGATCAGCATCAGGATACCGATGTGGAACGGGTTCACCTGTAAAATCAGTGTGTAGAATACGGACAGGTACATTGCGCGGAACTGCTCCGTACAGCAGCAGCCCAGATCGCCCAGAGTATAGCCGAGCTTATCCCTCATGGAAAACGGTCTCATAATATCCTCCTTTTTTCTCTGCCCCGGTGCTTTTGGACGGAGAAGCTTCTTTACGGCTCTATTATAAAAAGGAGGGCACAAAAATCATATCCAAAAATTGATTGAAAACTATCTGAAATTGATGTACTATACAATTAATCCAAATTTTTTTAATACCGAGTTGGAATTCCACCCTTTTTTACAATCAGGAGGCAAGCAGATGCTGGATTATGCTGTAAAAACAATGTGCTTTGATGCTGCCTGTACAAAGCAGCTGTTCTCGGGGCGTTATTACAGTATTGTATTGGTAACACGCGGCACAGCACGGTTTCACTGGGAAGCGGAGCGTTGGATATGCAGCACCGAGGATCTGTTTCTCTTCAAGCCCGGAGAAGGCGCTGTAATGGTTTTTCCGGGCGGGAAGCTTCCACTGGAAATGCTGTGGGTACAACTTTCCCCCGAGGCCCTGGCTGCGCTCTCTGATGAAGCGACGCAGCTTGAGGCGAGCTTCAACGTGGTGCCCTTCCGGCGCATCGCTGTGCGGGCAGACAGTGAGATATCCATGCTCATCAAAAGCCTGGCACGCCGCATGGTCACGCTGCCGCAGGAGCACGACAGCTTTGCCAGCGCACTGTTTGAGGAGAGCTTGCTGAAGATGTTCGTCATCCTCGTGCTGCGCGCCTGTATCCACGCGGAGCAGCACCGCGCGCAGGGCAGCCGTAAACATCTGATGATGGACGAGCTGTTCGTGTACATCCGTACCCATATCACGGAAGAGATCACTCTGGAGCAGCTGGAGCAGGCATTCTATATCAGCCGGTTCCATATTGCACGGGAATTCAAACGCCAGACAGGACAAACCCTGCACAGCTATATCGTCAAAACCAAACTGGACCTGTGCTGTCATTATATCGAACAGGGGCGTCCCATTACCGAGGTGTACCGGCTGGGAGGATTTGGCGGATACAATCATTTTTTCCGCGCATTCAAGCAGGAATACGGCATGACACCCAAGCAATATTTTCGTTCGGTACAAAAGGATGCGCATGCGTAGAAACACAGCCTCATGCCCTTCCCTTTGTGAGCCTCCATCTTTCCGCAGAGATATAAAACTTGGTTACGCGTTCCTCTCCTTTTCATCCCGCCTTAAAAAAGCACTTGACTTGGAGTCAACTTTAAGCTGTATAATACTGACACGCTTCGATCACAGTTTTCATCCCCCGTTAAGGCTGTGGTTCACATTTCGGAAGCGTGCAAAAGAGGCGGCACTGCACCCGAGTATATAAACAGGAGGAAAACTTTATGGATATGAACAAAACATTGGTTGCCTATTTTTCCTGCACCGGAACCACCCGCCGAGCCGCGCATGCGCTGGCGGCCGCCGTGGACGCCGATGTTTACGAGATTCGTCCGCAGATCCCTTATACGCCCGCCGATCTGGACTGGAGAAATAAGAAAAGCCGCAGCTCCGTCGAAATGAATGACCCGGATTTTCGTCCCGCACTGGCAGATAAAAATGCCGCCATAGGCGCATATAACACGATTTTCGTCGGTTTTCCGATTTGGTGGTATGTGGCACCGACCATTATCAATACGTTTCTGGAAACCTATGATTTCTCAGGGAAAAGGGTCATTCTGTTTGCAACTTCCGGCGGCAGCGGATTTGGGGAAACAGCCGCCGCTTTGAAAAAAAGCCTTTCTCCTGATGCAGCCCTTGTGGAAGGAAAACTTCTGAACACCGGCCTTTCTCCGGCCGATTTACGCGCTTGGCGCCAAAGCTTAGCGCTGTGATATCCTATTCTCCCAAAAACAGCAAGCACCGAAAAATGCGATGCATTCCGGTGCCTGCTGTTTTTATTCGTTTCTGAAAATTGTAATTTCAAGCCGCCCCGAAGGCTTGCTTTAAAGCATTCATTCCCCGAAAAATTCTTCTTCCACACACATACAAAGCGCATGGTACACCGGCAAGTGGTACTCCTGGATCTTGAACGTTTCCACGCCTGGCACTTTGATGCAGACGTCGCACAATGACGCCATCTTTCCTCCGGTATGCCCCGTCAAACCGATTGTTTTCACATGCAAGGCGCGGGCAATGCCGATTGCGTACAATACGTTGGCCGAATTGCCGGAAGTGGAAATTGCCAAAAGCACATCTCCCGGTTTTGCTTGGCCGAGCACCTGCTGTGCAAACGCCAAATCCGGCGCCTGGTCATTCGCATAAGCCGTCGTCAGGCCTGCTTCGCTGACAAGGCTGATAGCCGGCAGTGCTCCCTGCAGGTTTTCGATGCAATACTCTGCCATTTCCGGACAGGCTTCCCGCAAACGCTTCTGCATATTTTCATCCAGCTTTCTGGGAAGCACGAACCCTTTCATCAATTCGCCCACGATATGCAAACTATCTGAAGCGCTGCCTCCGTTGCCGCAAACCAAAAGCTTCCCCCCGTTTTGATAACAGGCGATCATCTGCTGCGCAGCCGCTTCCACCTCTGCCTCACAGCACATCAAAGCAGGATATCTCTTGGACAAATCATTCAAATGCTCTTTTGCAGAAGATTTCATGGCTTTCTCCTTCACATTTCTATCGAATCTCACCGTCTTTCAAACGGTTTATGTTTTTAAGTATACCATTTCTCCTTTTTCTTTTCCAGCATCATCTTTTTGAAAAAGCGGAACGGTCTTCCCGTCCTGCCGGAGGAAGCCGCTGTCAGCCTGAACGCGGAAAATGAATCCGCTGTTCCGGCCGCACCCTCTCCCGCTCTGTACAAAACAAGCCGTTCTCATCATAGCACACCGCATGCGGACCATTGCCGGCGCGGACCTTATCGCCGGGCTGAGGGAGCGCCGGCAAGGCGCCCCCGACGAACGGATGCGCACGGGCGGCTCCTGACCGGCACAAGACAGAACTGCGGCCGCACGTCCCAGACTGGGAGCTAAAATGAAACACATCGCAAAAAGCGGGACCTTCCCAAAAGAAGGTCCCGCTTTTATCTCGCCGCTACGCGTTTGCAAAGGCGGAGAACGCTCTGTAAGTCATATATACATCCAGCTTGGAGACAAGTTCAAAGGGCGAATGCATGGAAAGCACCGGCACGCCGATGTCTACCACGTCGATGTCGCGGTTCGCCACATATTGGGCCACGGTTCCGCCGCCGCCGAAATCCACCTTGCCAAGCTCGCCGGTCTGCCACAGCACATCCGCCCGGTCCAGAATGTCTGTTACATAGGCCATCATTTCCGCGGAAGCGTCATTGGTGCCGTATTTGCCGCGGGAGCCGGTGTATTTTGTCACCACCACACCACGGTTCAGGTACGAGGCATTGCGTTTCTCCAGCACGTCCGGGAACGTGGGGTCGAACGCCGCGTTCACATCCGCAGACAGGCATTTTGCATTTTGAAGCATCAGTTTATAGTTTGCGCCCTGTGCGTCCGCAAGATAACCCAGGAAATGGAACACAAAATCGCTCACAAGGCCGGTGGGGCCGTCGGAGCCCACTTCCTCCTTGTCTGCCAGAATGCATACCGTAGTGTATTCCGGTTCCTTCACCCCCAGCTCCGCCTGCAGCGCGGTATAGGCGCACACGCGGTCATCGTGGCCGTACGCGCCGATCATACTGCGGTCAAAGCCCACATCCGACGCCTTGACGGCCGGAACGGCCTCCAGCTCCGCACGGGTAAAATCACGTTCGGTGATGCCGTATTTCTCGTTCAGGAGCGTCAGCGTATACAGCTTGACGCGCTCTTTCAGCTCTTTGTCCGCATAAGGCAGCGAGCCGACCACGATATTCAGCTCCTCGCCCCGCAGACCGTCCGCCAGCGTGCGTTTATTCTGCTCTGCGCCCAAGTGAGGCAGCAGGTCCGTCACGCAAAACACAGGGTCTCCCGCTTCCTCGCCCAGGCGGACTTCCACCTTGGCGCCGTCCTTGCGGTACACTACACCGTGCAGGGACAGCGGCGTGGCTCCCCACTGGTATTTGCGAATCCCACCGTAATAATGCGTCTTGAACAACGCGATGTCGCTGTCCTCGTACAAAGGATTCGGTTTGAGGTCAAGACGCGGGGAATCAATGTGCGCAACCATCAAACGCACGCCCTCGTCCAGCGGGCGCTTGCCCAGCGTAGCCAGAAGCATGGCCTTGCCGCGGTTGTTGTAAAAAACCTTGTCACCGGCTTTATATGTAACGCCCGTGCGCTGCATCGGCCGATAGCCCGCCGCCAGCGCACGGCGTTCCACCTCGGCAGCCGCCTCCCGCTCGGTCTTGGCCGCGTCCAGAAACGCCTTGTAGTCCACACAGAAGCGCTCGGCCTCCGCAACCGCGTCCGGCTGTTCATCCGCAATATGCGGCTGTGTGAACGTCAGTTTTTCCTGCAATTCCTTGCCCATGCTCTTTTTTTCTTCCATTGTTTACACTCCTTCATCCTGCGCATAAAGCGCGAGATATTTTTGATAATTTTTATTGACCTTATGCACGTACAGGTTCATCTGCTCATAGGGAAATGCCGTAAGAGTCTTTCCATCCGCAGAATATTCCGCCTTCTGCAGCAGACTGTCCACAAGCCCCATGCCGCTGTGGTACGCCGCCGCCGCAGTGGAAAAATCCCCGTCATAGCGTGCAAGGCAGGTCGCAAGCAGATATGTGCCGAAGCGGATGTTCACCGCCGGGTCGAACAGATCGTCGAAAGTAATCTCCTCGCCGGGCGCGATCTTGGATTTGATCCACAGGAACGTCTCGTCTGTGATCTGCATCAGCCCCCGTGCCCCCACCTTGGATTCCGCCTCCGGCTTGAAGCCGCTTTCAGTACGGATGATGGCATACACCTTATTCTCGTCCACTCCGTACTCTGCGGCATACTGCTGCACCAGCGCGGCATAGGTGCGCGGATATGCCATTTCCTCCACGGCGCGCACCGCGTCCTTTACGAAAAAAACACCCGCCAGGCACAGCACGACAGCCAGCACGATATAGATATTCCGGTTATGTTTTTTCTTTTGTTCCATTCGTCTCCTTTGCGAGCAGACGTTCCAGCACCGCCTGCGCCGCCGCGCGCAGATGCCGCCCGTCTCCCGTATTCGCTATGATATAATCTGCCGCAGCACGCAGTACGTCCTCCGGCGTCTGTGCCGCAAGGCGCATGCGCGCCGCCTGCTTGGAAATGCCGTCCCGCAGCACGATGCGGGAAACAGCTTCCCGCTCGGGCGCGGTAACGACGATGATCGCATCGCAGTATTGCTCGAATGCCTCTCCCACGATGACCGCACCGTCCACAAACACGAACGGAACGCCCGTGCTTTGTGCCGCAGCCACGCCGTCCAGCAATTCCCGGATAATGGCGGGATGTGTGATATCCGTCAGCCGCCGCGTGCCCTCCGGTGTGGCAAAGGCCCGGGCCGCCAGGCAGTCCCGGTCCAGCGTGCCGTCCGGCCGAAGGATGTCCGAACCGAATGCATCGCACAACTGTGCAAGGCAAGGCCCGCCGGGACGCGTCACCTCACGTGCTGTCCGGTCCGCATCCAGCACAGGATACCCCAAAGACCCATAATAGGCCGAAACCGTGCTTTTTCCGGAGCCGGAGCGCCCTGTAACGGCAATCACCTTCACAGCCTACACCTCCACCACACGGAACGCCGCCGCGCGCAGCAAACGGTTGTAGACAGCCATAGCCACGCCCTCCTGCGCCGGGCAGCGGGCAAACACCGTTTTTGCACCGCGTGCATCCAGTTCACGCAGGGCTGAAAACAGCGCGTGCGCCTGCTCGTCCGGCTTGTCTGCGCGCCCGTATGTCACGCAGGGGCACGGCAACGCCGGTTCCTCCCCTGTAAAGCACAATGCATATACACCATCCGCGCAGTGCGATTTCATATATTCTTTATATGCATCAAAGCTGCCTTTTAGGATGGTTACGTCCGCCTTGGGTGCGTAGTGCTTATACTTCATGCCGGGAGAAGCCGCGCTTTCCCCGTCTTTCAATTTGTGCAGCACTGCGTCCGAAAGCGCCACAGCACAGCCCATTGCATCTTCCAGCTGCTCTTTGGTGATATAACCCGGACGCAGCAGCACCGGCTGTGCTCCTGCCAGAGAGATCACCGTAGACTCCACCCCCACGCTGCACGCGCCGCCGTCCAGGATCAAAGGGATCTTGCCCTCCATATCCGCCAGCACGTCTGCCGCTGTTGTGGGGCTTGGGCTGCCGGAAAGGTTTGCCGAGGGAGCCGCCAGCGGCACGCCCGCTGCGCGGATGACCGCCAGCGCCACCGGATGGCTGGGCATACGCACAGACGCCGTATCCAGCCCTGCGCACACGGAGTCCGCCACCGTTTTGCTGCGGGGCAGTATGAGCGTCAGCGGGCCGGGCCAAAACGCCTCCGCCAGCCGGTAAGCGGCGCCCGGCACTTCGCGCACCACCATAGGCAGCATGTCCAGAGATGCGATATGGGAAATGAGGGGATTATCCTGTGGACGGCCTTTGGCCGCGAATATTTTCGGCACCGCCTCATCCGAAAGGGCGTTGGCCGCAAGGCCGTACACGGTCTCGGTGGGAATGCCCACCACCTCGCCCGCCCGCAAAAGGCGCGCGGCCTCAGCGACAGACGCCGCGCCGGCTTGTTTCAAACAGGTACGCAAAATTCATTCCTCCGTGGAAGCCTTCAGCTTTTCAGCCTGATCGGCCGTTACCAACGCATCGACGACCTCATCAAGCACGCCGTTCAGGATCGTATCCAGCTTATAGAGCGTAAGGCCGATGCGGTGGTCCGTCAAACGGCCCTGAGGATAGTTATAGGTGCGGATACGCTCGGAACGGTCTCCCGTGCCCACCTGGCTGCGGCGTTCCGCCGCAATTTTAGAATCGTGCTCGGCCTGTTTTTGCGCCAGCAGACGGCTGCGCAGCACCTTGAGCGCCTTGTCCTTATTCTTGTACTGGCTTCGCTCGTCCTGACATTCCACGACCATCCCCGTGGGCAGATGCGTGACGCGGATCGCTGATGAAGTTTTATTGATGTGCTGGCCGCCCGCGCCCGAGGAACGAAACGTGTCGATCTTCAGGTCAGCCGGGTTGATGTCGATCTCGACCTCCTCGGCTTCGGGCATTACGGCTACAGTTACGGTAGAGGTGTGTACGCGGCCCTGTGTCTCTGTCTCCGGCACGCGCTGTACGCGGTGCACGCCGCTTTCAAATTTAAGGCGGCTGTACGCCCCCTCTCCCTCGATGGAGAAGCTCACTTCCTTCATACCGCCCAGCTCTGTCTCGTTGGCGTTCAGCACCTCATATTTCCAGCCTCGCGTTTCGGCATACATCGTATACATGCGGAACAGACTGTGCGCAAACAGGGCGGCTTCTTCGCCGCCCGCGCCGCCTCGGATCTCCACAATGACGCTCCGGTCATCATTTTCATCCTTGGGCAGCAGCAGGATCTTAAGCCGTTCCTCCAGAAACGCCATTTTTTCCTTGTTTTCTTCATATTCAGCCTGCGCGAGCTCTTTGAATTCAGCGTCCAGCCCACCTTCGTCCAACATTTCCTTTGCTTCGTCAAAGGCGCCTTTTGCCGCATCATAAGCGTCGTAGGCCTCCACGATGGGCGTCAGGTTTTTATAGTCTTTCATCAGGCTGCGGTACAGCTCGTTGTTGTTGATGACGGTGGGGTCCTGCAATTGATTGTTGATCTCGTCATAACGGTTGCGCACAGCCCTGAGCTGTGTAATCATATCCATAATAAAAACGCTCTCCTCTTATCGCTGTTTCAAAACTGCTTTTGTACGGCAAAGGAAAGCGCGGCTAGAGCGGCAAAGCCTCGCGCACCACTTTTTTGATGTTTTTTTCAATTTTGCTGCGCGGCACCATGACCTCCCGTCCGCATTTGGTACAGCGGATACGGAAATCCATTCCCACGCGCAGCACAGCGAAAGTGCTGTTGCCGCAGGGATGCGGTTTTTTTGTGATGATGCTGTCGCCCACCTGAACGTCCATGCTGTTTTCTCCCGTCAAGATAACCTCCATGCGCCCGGCCGCCCATTTTGAGGGAATGCCAAGTGCTTAAATATTATATATCAAACCGTCCCGTTTAGCAAATATTCCCGCTTGTGTTCACATATATTTTACCAGTGCGCCCCTTTCCGGCCGTCCCAAACACTCTGCCCGCGGGACGGCCCTTTGCCCGGCGCGCGAATGGAAGCATGAAGGACGGTTGGAAACATGGAATATCGTGCTGAGGGAGCACAGCGCTTCCCCACAAGCTACACTCTGGACGCCCTGCGCCGCGCCATGGCTGCGGGCGACATCCTGGAGAGCCGCGCGCTCTCCTTCGACAGCGAAAAGCGTCTGCATTTCCGGCTGGGCGAGATCGAAGCCATAATGCCCTACGAGGAATGCGCTGACGGTGTGCGCGAAGGCGCGGTGCGCGACATCGCGCTGATCACACGCGTGGGAAGGCCCGCGTGCTTTACGGTCATGGAGATCGACGAACAGGGGGCCGCGCCTGTGGCGCTGCTCTCACGCACACAGGCGCAGCAGCGCTGTAAAGCCGAGTATCTCGACCTGCTTCTGCCCGGCGACATCCTGCCCTGCCGGGTGACGCATCTGGAGAGCTTCGGTGCCTTTTGCGACATCGGCTGCGGGGTCCCGGCTCTTCTTCCCATCGACTGTATGTCCGTGTCCCGTATTCAAAGCCCGGCCGACCGTGTGCACGAAGGCCAGGATATCCTGTGTGCCGTAAAAAGCCGGGACACCGAAGGGCGTATTGTGCTGACGATGAAAGAGCTGCTGGGCACCTGGCTGGAAAACGCCGCCGCCTTTACCGCCGGTGAAACAGTGGTCGGCCTGGTGCGCAGCGTGGAGCCCTACGGTGTGTTCGTAGAACTCGCCCCAAATCTCGCGGGACTGGCCGAGGCCGCTCCGGGGCTTGACTGCGGCCAACTGGTGAGCGTATATATCAAAAGCATCATTCCCGAAAAAATGAAAATCAAGCTGGTGGTGCTGCATGCTATGCGGGACGAGACCTTCGCCTTTCCGCTGGAATACCGCCTGCACGCCGGACATATCAGGCGGTGGATATACTCCGTGCCGGGCGCAGCCCGCGTGATAGAAACGATATTTGATGGCTGAAAGCCTTGCCGCGCAGTGCTGTCTCACTGCCGCGGCGTTGTTTTTCCTCGCCTTATCCGCCGTCTTTCGCTTTACTTTTCGGCCCCGGCGCGGTATGATTAAAATAAAGTATCGCATCCTTGCACAAAGGATATCACCGGGAGGGACACCATGGCGGGAAACGCTTTTACCGCCGGCGTAAAGCCGGGCGGGCTCACTACATCCACCGAAATACGCATCCTGCTGTGCTATCTGATCCAGCACGCGGGCACGCCCCTCTCCCAGGGAGAGCTGGAGACCGCGCTGCTTGGCGAAGAGCTTGTGAATTATTTTGAGCTTGCCAGCAATCTTTCGAATCTGCTGGAACAGGGCTTCGTGCGCGAGGAAAACGGGCGTTATACCATTCTGCCCGCGGGCGCGGACATCGCTGAAGCGCTGGCCGACGACGTGCCCCGCAGCGTACGGGACGCGGCCGTGCGCGCCACTCTGGCCGCGCAGCAGTTTGCACGCAAAGAGGCCCAGCATCACGCTCAGATCACGCCCGCGGCCTCCGGAACGGGTTACAATGTGCAATGCAGCATCCGCGATATGGAGAGCGACGTATTCTCCTTCTCCCTTTACGTTCCGGATAAGCTGACGGCCAAACTGGCCCGCGCGCAGTTTATTGAAAACGGAGACGGCATCTATAAGCTGATGCTGGCTGCGCTGACGAGCAACGACGCGCTGGTTGCGGAACTTCTGAAAAAGAGCACGAATCTTTGAGCCGTGCGGCACAGGCAAAAACCGGCGGGAAAACTCCCGCCGGTTTTTGCCGCGGAACAAAAGCATGTCCTTTGACAGCCCTATATTCCCAAGCCGCCCGCAGCTTTTCCTCCTGTTCCTCCTTCCCCTATTGACAAAACCGTTCCGGCCTGTTAATATGAAGTTAACTTCACAAGAAGTAAGCTTCACATCCGGAGGAACGCATGAAAACAAAACTGAAAGAGCTGCGCACCGCTGCAGGGCTTACGCAGCAGCAGCTTGCCGACCGGACGCATGTTTCCAGCCGGACGATCATCTCCATCGAAAAAGAACAATACAGCCCCTCGCTGATGTTGGCATACCGGCTGGCACTGGTGTTCGGCGTGACCGTGGAGGAATTGTGCTGTCTTGCGGAAAACAAGAGCATGGAGGACGCTGTGTATGAAAACCTGTAAACATTTGACCTATACCCGGAAAATTCAATGGCGCATCCGCGCTCTTTGGCTGCTGCTTACCGGAATGCTCGTGTACATGGTGCTTATCGCGGAGCTTGGCGGCGGAGACTCGCGCATGATGACGCCGCTTGCCGACAAATTCAGCCGCATCGTGTTCTTCGGCGGGCTGGGCTATGTCATCGGACGTATTTGCAAAAACAAACAGCTGCTGCGAAGCAGGCAGCTTCTGCAGCAGCAGATGAAAACGGAACTGGACGAACGCAACCAGTATCTGCACGACAAAAGCGGCGGCATTGTGGCGGACATCCTGCTCGCCATCCTGCTCTTTGTCACGCTCACCGCGTCGATGTTCGACATGGCGGCTTTTTACACGGCATTTTCCGTGCTGGCCGCCGCCATCCTTCTGAAAGCTGCGGCGTACTGGTTTTACAGCCGTCAGGGCGGTGAACGCCCGCTCTGATGATCCTGGTAAACCCGGCGGCACGCTTCCGAATCCGGAAACGTGCCGCTGGGTTTTGTTTTTTCGGCTGTTCTTTATTTCCACAGTCCGAGCCGCTGTTTTAAAGCCTGGGCGGCACCTGTGCGGCCGCCTCGTCCTCAAGGCGGCGCAGCAGCGCCTGCACAGCCTGCACGGCTTTTGCAAGGGGTGCTTTCTCCTTTACCGTCTTATCCCTTGCGGCGAGTTCAAAACAGCCTTCTGCGCAGTTGCGCGGGCTGACGATCACGCGCACGGGTATGCCCAGCAGGTCCGCGTCTGCAAACATCACGCCGGCGCTCACGGTGCGGTCATCGTACAGCACCTCTACACCGTTTTTCTGCAGCGATGCGTACAATGCATCCGCCGCCGCTTTTGTTCCGGCATCATCCGCCCGCAGGCAGCACAGATGCACCTGCCAGGGTGCGATGGCCAGCGGCCAGACGGGGCCGTGGTCGTCGTGCCGGACCTCGCACACGCATGCGGCCAAGCGGCCCACGCCGATGCCGTAGCACCCCATTACAGGCGTTTTTTCCGTACCGTCCGCATCAACATAACGCATGCCCATGGCCTGTGTATACTTGGCGCCCAGCTGAAAGATATTGCCCACCTCTACGCCGCGGGACACCCGAATGGCAGGCCTGCCGCACACCGGACACACACCGCCGTCCGGCAGCTTGGCAAAATCGTGATATTCCACCGTTCCGCAGTCCCGTTCAAGCTGCAGGCCCGTACTGTGGAATCCCTGCCGGTTTGCCCCGCAGACGAGATTGCCCGTGCCCTGCAGGGATGTGTCATACAGCACCGTCATCCCGCCGCACAGCCCCACCGGACCGATAAAGCCCGCGCAAAGGCCACTTTCCGGCGTAATAGCCGCCGGCCGGACATCGCAGCCCAGATAATTGGTCAGCTTGGTCTGGTTCGCCTCCAGGTCGCCCCGCAAAAACAACACCACATAGCTGCCATCCGTCTCCTTTTGGTATACCACAGCCTTGCAGCACTGCGCGGGTATGACATGCAAAAAGGCGCACAACGCCTCAATGGTGTACGCGTCCGGCGTTTCCACCGTCTGCAGCGGCTGCAAAACTGCGGGCGGCTCATTGTGCGCCACACAGGCCGCAGCCTCCACATTGGCACGGTAGCCGCAGGCGCCGCACACCGCCACGGAATCCTCCCCGGCGGGCGTCAACAGCATGAATTCATGGGAAAGGCTGCCGCCCATCATGCCGGAATCCGATGCAACGGAAACCACCTCCGGCAGGCCTGCCCGGGCAAAAATGCGCTCGTAGGCGCGGTGGCAGCGCGCGTAATAACGTTCCAGGTCCTGCTGGGAAGTATGAAAAGAATATGCGTCCTTCATCGTGAATTCCCGCACACGGATGAGGCCGCCGCGGGGACGGGCCTCATCGCGGAACTTGGTCTGAATCTGATAGATCATAAAGGGATACCGCGCAGCCGTCCGGCCGTATTCCCGCACGAGCTGCACAGCGGCTTCCTCGTGTGTCATGCCCAACACCATGGGAGTGCCTGTGCGGTCTTGGAAACGCAGCAGCTCGCTTCCCACGCTCACATATCGGCCCGATTCCTCCCACAGCGCGCCGGGCAGCACCACAGGCATGGACACCTCCTGTCCTTCAATCGCATCCATCTCTTCGCGGATGATCTGCTCCAGCTTGCGGGTGACGCGGCGCAAGGGCGGATACTGGGAAAAGATACCGTTTGCGATGCCTTTCATGTAACCGCCGCGCACCATCAGCGCGTGGCTTTCGATGACACAGCCCGCAGGCCGTTCCCGAAAACGTTCCCCCACCAATTTGTCCAGCTTCATATTCGGCTCCTCCTTTGTGTTCGGCCGGGCCGGACGGTTCCCGCATACTGCAAAAAACGCCCCGGGCCGGCTGGTTAACAGTCGGCTCAGGGCGAACAGAATGTCCGTGGTACCACCTGAGTTCGGGAAATATCCCGCGCTCCGCCGCACACGGCGCAAAACGCCGGATGCGTTCCCCGGGTAACGGTGGGGGACCGGCACAGCTTAATGAGGACAGGCCCGTTCGCTGCGCGGCTCAAGGAGGGGTTCCGCGGGCCTTCCGGGAGGATTCTCACCAGCCATCCTCTCTCTGCGCCATCCAGCCGCGCTTACTGTTTCCTTGTCATCGCCATCTTGCTGATTCAATTTACCGCCGCTGCGCTGCGCAAAGCCATAAAGTAACGGAAGCGCAGGCCATCGCTTCTGCGGCTGTTTCTATCAGATTATCACACCGCGGGCCGCGCGTCAAGCCTATTTGCCCTGCGTACCGCCTTCTACCACGCCGCGGCCCGCAAGCACATTGAAAATGGTCTTGAAAAAAATCTTCATATCCAGCATAAAGCTTACATGTACCGCATAATAACCGTCCAGTTCCGCCTTGACAGGAATGGGCAGCTCGTCCCGGCCATTCACCTGCGCGTAACCTGTCAGGCCGGGCACCAGCGCGTTTGCCCCGTATTTATCCCGCTCTGCAATCAGGTCTGCCTGATTCCAAAGCGCCGGACGCGGCCCGACGACGCTCATCTGCCCGGCCAGGATATTGAACAGCTGCGGCAGTTCATCCAAACTGGTTCGCCGCAAAAAGCGCCCGCTGCGCGTGATCATCGCCTCCGGGTTCTGCAGCAGATGCGTGGGCACATCATGAGGCGTATCGGCATACATGGAACGAAATTTAAGAATGCTGAACAGACGCTTGTCGCGGCCCACCCTTTTCTGGCGGAAAAAGACAGGGCCCTTGGAATCCAGCTTGACCCACGCCGCCAACACCAACAGCAGCGGCGAAAGCACGATGGTGCCCGCCAGTGCCAGCAAAAAATCCAACACACGTTTCACAACGCTTTTATACATCGGCTGCGCTCCTTAGTCGTAGTTATTTTCCGCATGATGGAACGTCGGCACCAGATCGATCAGCGCCTGCACCAGGTTGTCGCTGTTGTTGCTGTAAGCGATCTGCTTAAGCGTGGCCAGATGGTCGAAAAAGGTATCTTTATTGAGCTTGAGCGGCGCGCCGACAAAAATCTTCTTATTATCTGTCTGGCGCAGGCCTTCCTCATCCATCAACAGCTCCTCATACAGCTTTTCGCCGGGGCGAAGGCCTGTGAACTTGATTTCGATATCGCGGTACGGGATGAAGCCCGACAGCTTGATGAGGTTTTCAGCCAGATCCAGAATTTTGACAGGGTTGCCCATATCCAGCACGAAAATATCTCCGCCGTTGCCCATGGCCCCGGCTTCCAGAACAAGACGCACCGCCTCGGGGATCGTCATAAAATAGCGCACGATGTCCGGGTGTGTAACGGTGACAGGTCCACCCGCCGCGATCTGCTCTTTGAACAGCGGCAGAACCGAGCCGTTGGAACCAAGCACATTGCCGAAGCGCACCGCTACAAATTTGGTTTTGCTTTTCTGCGCCAGCGCCTGGACGATCATCTCGCACAGGCGTTTTGTCGCACCCATCACGTTGGTGGGATTCACCGCCTTGTCCGTCGAGATGAGAACAAAACGCCCCACACCGTATTTGTCCGCCGAAAGCGCCACATTGTAGGTGCCGAACACGTTGTTTTTGACGGCCTCCTCCGGCGCGTCCTCCATCAACGGCACATGTTTATGCGCCGCTGCATGGAACACCACGTCCGGCTGATAGCGCGCGAACAGGCGGTCCACCTTTTTGGAATCGCGCACAGAGGCGATGCATACATCCAGCTTGAGCGCACTGCCGTAGCGGCGCTTCAGCTCCTGCTGGACGGAATAGGCGCTGTTTTCATAAATATCCACAATGATGAGCCGCTTTGGCCCGCAGGCCGCGATCTGGCGGCACAGCTCCGAACCGATGGAACCGCCGCCGCCCGTCACCATCACTACCTTACCGGAGACAAGGGTGTTCGTCAGGTCTGTTAATTCAATCTGCTCACGTCCCAGCACGTCCTCCACACGCACGTCCCGCACGCGCGAAAGCACGTCCTTCCCGCCGTTGGCGATGAGCTGCACGATATCCGGCAGGATGCGCACGTTGCACTTTGTCTTGTTGCAGATGCTCAGGATGCGCCGCTTGTTTTCGTCATCCACCGTTGGGATGGCGAACAGGATGGTCTCGATCTCGCAGCGCTCCACAAGCTCCGGGATATCCTCCGTAGTTCCCATGATCTCAATGCCCATGATGGAACGCCCCACCTTTTCCGGGGCGTCGTCCACGCAGCAGATGATGTTCATTTCAGGGGATTTGTTTTTTGCAAACTCGTGCAGCAACGTGCTGGCCGCGTCGCCCGCGCCGATGAGCAGCGTGCGGCGGTTGGCCCTTGCCCGCTTTTTCAGCGTTGTGTTCCGGTACATGCGGTACGTCAGGCGCGAGTACAGCGTCAGCGACGAGGCAAACAGTGCGCTGAGCGCATAAACGGACCGTGGCACCCCCCGTTCCTCCCACCACAGCAGCAGCGTCACCACGACAAAAATCGACACCGCGACGGCCGACGCCACACACAGGCGGAAGAACTCCACGATCTCGGCATAGCGCCACAGGCTGTCGTACATGCCCATCAAGCCGTAGACGATCTCATAGCAGCATACAAAGAAAAAACAGCTGGAGATCAGCAGGCTGTTGTATTCGGAAAACGAGGTGCGCCCCGTGATGAGCGCCCATGGCAGCATATACGACACCGTCACCACAACGACGTCGAACGCGATCAATATCTGCTTTCGGAACCGCTGTGCAAAGGCGGAAATATGGCTCAGCAAAATTTCATCACCAATCTTTATTTACATCCTGCCCTTTTGCAGGCCCGGTGGTACGCCTGCAAAGCGCGGCGTCCGGACGGCCCTGTGCGGGGCGGCGCGCGGAAACAGCCTCCGCGCCGCTTGATTCTTTCCTATTTTACACCATTTTCTCTCAATAATCAATGTTGGCATAAAATGCGCGCCGCAAACGCCGGAAAGGGCCGCGCCATATCCGGCGCGGCCCCGTGGAAAATATTATAAAATAATGCAGATAAGCCCCGAACAGCCTTCGTTGATAACGCGCTCAATGGTCTCCTGCAGACGTGTGCGCGCTTCGGAGGGCATATGCAGCAGCTTGTTCTGCAGCCCCTCGTTGACAAGCTCATGCAGGCTCTTGCCGAAGATATTGCTCTGCCATATCTTGCCCGGGTCCTCCTCGAAATCAGCAAGCAGGCTCTTGACAAGCTCTTCCGACTGGCGTTCGCTGCCCACGATGGGCGCGACCTCTGTGGATATCTCGGTCCGTATCATATTGATGGACGGCGCGCTGGCCCGCAGGCGTACGCCGTATCGTCCGCCCTGATGGACGATCTCCGGCTCTTCCAGCGTCAGCTCGTCGATGCCCGGCATCACAATGCCATAGCCCGTGGCGTTCACCTCGTCCAGCGCGCTTTTGATCTTTTCGTACTGCGTTTTGATGCGCGCCAGATTGATGATGCACGGCATGAGGCTTGCTTCGTCGCATATCTCAAGCCCCGTTGTCTCTCCCAACACTTTGTAAAAGATATCGTCCTGCAGCTCCAGCGCCATAGTGGCGCAGCCCGTGCCCAGGTCTATGAACTTCATCTTGCTGGTCTTGACATATGGACACTCCACGGTCCGCGGCGAGGATGCGATGTCCTTCATCACGCTGGCGCCCGCCGCAAACTCCTGTACCGCTGTATATACAGCCTCCTGCAGCCAATGTCCGCGATCCAGCATCGTGACCCATTTGGGCATCGAAAACGCGATCTCTTTGAGCGGGAACTCAAACAGCACGTTCTTAAGTATCTCGGTGATGGTCTCCTCCGTCAGCTCCACACAGCTCACGGGCATGACGGTACGGCCGTATTTTTTGCTCAGCTCCTCGGCCAGAGTCATGCTCTCCAGCGACTCCGGCGCGACGCAGTTGAGCAGAATGATAAACGGCTTCTGGATGGCCTCCAGCTCCTGAATGACGCGCTCCTCGGCCTTCTCGTAGCCGCTGCGTGGGATATCGCTGATGGAACCGTCCGTGGTGACGACAAGGCCGATGGTGGAATGCTCACAGATGACCTTTCTCGTGCCGGTTTCCGCCGCTACATCGAAAGGGACCTCTTCGTCGAACCAGGGGCTTTTCACCATGCGGGGCTTTTCATTTTCCTCGTGACCCATGGCGCCGGGCACCATGTAGCCCACGCAGTCGATGAGACGTGTGCGGAAGGAGGCGCCGTCCTCAAGGTCGATGGAGACCGCCTGTTCGGGCACGAATTTCGGCTCGGTCGTCATGATGGTTCGCCCGGCGGCGGATTGCGGCAGTTCGTCGCGCGCCCGCTGGCTGAACGCCTCGCTCTGGATCTCAGGCAGCACCATCAGTTCCATAAAGCGTTTGATGAAAGTGCTTTTGCCCGTGCGCACCGGCCCGACGACGCCGATGTAGATGTCGCCGCCTGTACGAGTGGCGATGTCTGTATAAAGATTGCAATGATCCATCCTGTTTTCTCCCCTCTCCTCAAGTAGCCGACGGTATCAGCAGGCGCTGCGGCGCTTCCAGGATGCCCGAGCCGGTATCGTTCGCGGCCGCAATAGCCTCCGGCGAAGCCGCATACCGCTTTGCGATATCGAACATATCCTCGCCTGCCTGTGCAAAATAGATGCGCAGAGCGATATCCCCGTCGTCCCGCACCAGCGGCGACGTGCACTGCACGTCGGCCAGCACCGTCTGTGTGGAGCGGAAGCTGACGATGCCCCGCACCGTCAAAACAATAGCCGCGCTGGTGTCGTCCCCCACCTTGCGGGCCGAAACGCTGCCCACCGACGGATAGCACTGGGCGATCACGTCCGCCGCAGGCCGCGGATAACGGCGCGGCAGCGTATATTCACACACCTTGTCGTAGCAGTCTATCTCTTCCAGCGCATTGATGCACAGCAGATGCGCCATCACACGGCCGCGCAGCACCGCCTCGCCGTCCTGTTCGATGACCTCCATAGGCAGCGGCGTCGCCATCACATCAATGATGCGCGCGTTCTCGTCCGGCAGTTGGCCTGTGGTGACAGCCTCCACCTGCTGGGTAAACACGTCGGCAACCTCCTCCAGCGCCACCTGCTGCTGCGTGAGCACGGTCTCGCTTTCGGTGGAAAACGCGTCGCTTACCGCCATGTATTCCACCGGGCGGTACACCTTGACGTACAGCGCTGCCGTGGCGGAGATGGTGTTCTCACCCTCATCCTCGCCGGAGCCTCCCGTGATGGTGCAGCCTGTGGGCTGCACCACTGCAAAACACTGGCAGTCCTCGGCCGCGCCCTCTACATCCAGTATCTCATTGAAAGGTATCTGCCGCGTGGTGTGTACCAGTGTGTGGCCGGGAGCCGTGCGGTATACCACCTCCGCGCGGATCTCGCCTTTGAGCACCGCCTTTCCGGAAACGAGTTTTACCTCGTTCACTGCGCCGGTGCACTGGGTACTGAGCACCATCTCCGGAGGCGCGTCAAACGCAATGCTTTCCTCAGCCGTGATAAGTTTTTCCTGCGATCCCACCGTCTTGCTGCCCGTGAGCGACGTTGTGCGCTGCTGGATGCCGCCGCCGGCCAGCGCGGTAATTACCTCCCCCTGTGCCTCGGCCACGGCCTCGATGGACAGAGCGAACGCGCCCCGGACGTCCACGCGTCGCTGGTTGACCGCCCGGCAGTTCACATACTCCGTCTCTCCCGAGACAAGCACGGTCGCCGGGCCCCAGCTTCCCGGCTTCACATCCACCTGTTTTGTGAACGGCAGCTTTTGTTCCGCCTGACACAGACTTTCGTCCCCTTCGGACTGGTAATATACCACGCACCGCAAATAACCGTCTACCGTGAGCCTGCCCGCCGTGACCTGCTTTTGCAGCACCACAAGATAAACAAAGCACTTGACGATCTTGAACACCTGCGGCAGGTAGTCCGGGATGAGCATTTCGGTCTCCACCGGGAGTTCCAGTTTTGTATCGCAGATGCTTTCCGCCGCGGTGACGGTATCTTTGTACACCTTTAATTCCATACGGCCTCGTCGCCCCTTTCGCTGTTCTAACTCATCTATATGAAGCGGTGCGGCGATGTATGCGAAAAAAACAAAAACGCCCGGTGCGCGGCACAGCGGAAAGCATGCGCTTTTCCGCGGCCGCCCACCGGGCGTTTCCATCCCGCGCGCCACCCGTTTTCCGGAGGCGCGCCTGCATGGGTTCAGCTTTTTTTGATCTTGAAGATCACCCTCAAAATACCGGACAGGCACTTCGGGCTTTTCCATACCACAACTTGCATCTCGGCACCTCGCTTTCCCCCGCATTGGGGCGCGGGTGCGGGCGCACCCGAACTCCCCTGCATTACTATATACAAAACAGGGGAAAAATGTTACCCGCGCGGCGGCTCCTTTCGCGAGAGCACCAGATAGATCATGCCCGCGGAAAACCGGAGCGTTGCCGTTTCGGCGGCGAACTCGTTGCTCACGCCGATGGGGAACGCATGTGTGAGCGTATAATCGTGCAGCGGATATTTCAGCCCCTCCAGCGTAACACCCGGCGCCTGCTCCCCGGCGCTGAAAATGGAGAAATACCACCCCGGCCGCGCCTGGATGCGGTGTGTGCCCGGCAAAAGGGCGGTCACCTCATTGTCCGTATCCGCCAGCGTCGCACACACTCCGTTTTTTGCCAAAAACACCAGCGTTTGCAGGTTGGCCAGCGTATGGTCCAGCCGCGCGCCTCCCAAACCGCCCACGATAACGACATCCGTCGCGCCCAGCTCCAGCGCCTTGCGGGCGGCGTAATAGGTATCGGTATCATCCTTTTCCGCCGGGAGGAACACCGTCTTTGCACCGGCCTCCGGACGCGGCGCACTGTCGTAATCGCCCAACAGAAGATCCGGCTCCACACCAACGCGGCAGGCATTTTCATAGCCCGCGTCGGCGGCAATGACATAGTCTGCGTCCGCCCACCAGCTGTGCAGCTCCGGCGCCGCCGGCAGGCCTGCAAAAATCACACATTTCATGCCTGCTTTCTTCCTTTCCATCTGCGTGCTGCACACAGGAAAGGAGCGGCAGATCACATCTGCCACTCCTTGACTTCTTTCGCCTCGTTGTACAGCGTCACATAGCTTTCATAACGCGTTTTGTCGATCTCTCCCGCTTCCAGCGCCGCGCGCACAGCGCAGCCCTTTTCCACGGTGTGAGAACAGCCTGTGAATTTACATTGGCCGAAGTAGCGCTCCACCTCGGGAAACGCAAACTGCAGGTTTTCTTTCGAAATGTACGCGGCCCGCTCCATCTCCAAGCTGGCAAAGCCCGGTGTGTCGGCCACAAGGCCGCCGCAGCTTTCGTAAAGCACCACCTCACGGGTGGTATGGCGGCCGCGGCCCAGCTTCTGGCTGATTTCTCCTGTTTCCAGCTCGTGCCCGGGCAGCAGGGCGCTGAGCAATGTGGATTTGCCCACCCCGGAGTTGCCGCAGAACACGCTCAGCCTGCCGTCAAGCCGGGCGCGCACCGCGTCCAGCCCCTCGCCTGTCCCGGCGTTCACACACAGCACGGGAATATCCGAATGGGCATAACAGGCAGCCAACGGCTGCGCGTCCTGGAGATCTGTTTTTGTAATGACGAGCACAGGCTGTGCCCCCTTATCCACCGCAATGGCGGACAGCTTGTCGATGACCAGCGTACTGGGCACCGGCTGCACCGTGCTCACCACAATGAAAAACTGATCTACATTTGCCACAGGGGGCCGGACGAACACATTTTTACGCGGCAGGATATCCGCGATGACGGGCGCGCCTCCGTCCGTTTCCAGACGGACGATATCTCCCGCCACCGGCGTGATGCGCTTTTTGCGGAAGATTCCTTTCGGCTTGCATTCCACAAGCGAACCGCCCGTCTTCACATAATAAAACCCGCCGATGCCCTTTACGATATAGTTGTCAAACATCCGCAGCACCTCGCGCCGTTACGGCAGTGTCCCGTCGGACGGTACCGGCGGCGCCGTTGAGCCGGAAGTCACAGGCGGCTGCTCCGAGCCGGAATGCGGCGGCTCCGTTGAACTGGATGCCGATGTCTCCGAGCTGGAGGACGGCGGCGTTGAACTTGACGGCGGCGTTTCCGAACCGGATGACGGCGGCGGCGAGCTGGAACTCGACGATTCCTCCGAATCGGATTCCGATTCAGGAGGTGCCGGAGGCGGTGCCACCACGGGCGGCGGACCGGATGAAACGGTGACCGTTACCACCGTACCGCGCATCACCATAGCACCCGCGTTCGGAGATTGAGCGATCACCGTGCCTGCCGGAGACGCATCCTCTACCGTAATGACCCGCATTGCCAGGCCGCGCTGTGTCAGGCGGAGGCTCGCCTGCTGTTCCGACGTAGAACCGATGCAGGCAGGGACAGTAACATAAGACACTTCTGTGCTGTCACGGCGGATATACAGCGTCACCGTGGTGCCTGCCTTGACCACACTGCCCGCGGCAGGGTCTGTGCGCACAACGCAGTCCACCGGAACATCCGTGGTCTCTTCGGGCTTGATGAGCAGCGTCAGGTTCAGCGCACGCAGCTTTTCCCGGGCGGTATCTTTGTTCCAGCCCGCAAGTTCCGGAACGGTCACCATTTCAACGCCCTTGCTCACTTTTGCCACAATGCGGGAGCCCTCTTTCACCTGGCGCGGCGCACGGGGATTCTGGTCCACGATCTCCCCCACCGGCGCCTCGTCGTCAAATACTTCTTCTTTTTCCAGTACAAAGCCGCTGTACGCCGCGTCGTCTTTCACATCTGTCCAGCGCGTACCGATCAGGTTCGGCAGTTCCACATCTTCTTTCACGTCAAACAGGCCGTTTTCGGAAGTGCTGAACATCCAGTAGATCGAAACGGCGGAGCATATCACCACCGCCAGTGTCAAGAGCGAAATATAAAACAGTGCGTAATGCCGTCTCTTCTGTTTGCGTGCCTTTTGATGCGGCACAGCTTTCTGCTCGGCGGCCGGCTGCGCATGATATGCGGCCTCCGGTGCGGCGGAAAGCTCCGGAAGCCCTTCCGGCTCGTCCGGCAGCTCCAACTCTCCACCGGCATCTGCGTCCGCCTTTCCGGCGTCCTCCGCATCCTCCGAAGCGACGGGGACCTGTTCCGCCGGCGCGGCATTCTCTTTGCCTTCGGAAGCCTCCCCGGCCTGTACGTCCGCTCCCTCTTCAATTTCCGGAGCATCCGGCTTTGCAGCTGTTTTCCGCGGCGCTTCTTCTTTCGTTTGCGGCGCAGCGGCCCCACCAGCGTTATCCTGCGCCGCATCGCCGCTGCTTTCTGTTTCCGAAGCGCCGCTGGACATGCTCAAAGTCTCCCCGGTCAAAGCATTGTTTTCCGGTGCCGGCACCTGTGTGCTTTTCCCTTTTGCAGTTGCTTCCGTGTGCTCCGGTGTCTCGAGGAAGGGCTGCACGCCGTCCGCCTGCTGGATTTCTTCCTGCGGCGTTTTCTTTCTGGAAGCGGCTGCCGACGCCTGTACGTTTCCGTGTTCCGCGTTTTTTGCCGCTTTGCCTTTCTTTTTTGCCTGCCTTCTTGATGCCACTTGTTCTTTTTCCCCCGCTGATCAATCAATTAAACCGGGAGCGCGCGAAACGCGCTCCCGGCGCCTGAATGCAATAACGGCTCAGTCGCCCTCGCCCGACGGCGCGGACTGGGAAGGGTCCGGCGGTGTGGACGAAGGATCGTCCGGCTTTTTATAGTTGCCTCCAAACGTGCCGAAATCCAGGTCTCCGCTGCCGCCCGGAGCAAAATCAACAGCCTGCTCCGCCGTCGTACCGTCCGGCTTCTGCAGCGTGATCGTGCCCGTGCCCGTCGAAGTGACGGACCATTGATAGCTGGACGCCTGGCCCGCCGTGGGTGACCAGGGCTGTGGGTTGCCGCCGTTCAGCAGCAGCGTATAAGTGCCGCCCTCGTTGGTTTCATCCACAGCGATGTGCACATAGATCGTGCGCTCCTGCGCGCCCTTGGACACAACGATCGATACAGGGTCGTTCCATTTGGCGGGCGTGCCGCTGACCGGGTTTTGGGAGATGACGGCTCCCGCCGGTACGGTGTCGCTGTATTCCTCAGAATAACCGCCCAGCACAAGCTTCGCACTCCGGATCAGGTCCTGTGCCTCGCTCAGAGACGCCACACCCACAAGGTTCGGCACCGTAGTGCTCTTGTCCACCTCTTCCTGGCTGATGTAGACCGTGACGCTGCTGTTTTCCGTGTTCGCCTCCACCTGCGTACCGGAGACCGGGTCCGTGCGCAGGACGACGCCGCTCGCCTGCCCCTTGGGGACCGTTTCAGTCTTAAAAGTAGGCATTAGGCCTTTTTCCTTACAGGCGTTCAGCGCTTCGGCGCGGGACATACCGGAAAGGTCCGGCATCGTGACGATCTCCACGCCTCTGCTGATGGTGAGCGTGATCTTCGCGTTTTCCTTCACGCGCTTAGGGTCGGAAGCCGTCTGCGCACGCGGGTACTGGTCGCATACGACACCAGCCGCGTACTCTGTATTATATTCCTCTTCCGTCTGAAAAATGAATTTTGAATCCGGATATTTTTCCTGGATCTCCGCCTGCGTCAGGCCGATGAAGTTGGGCAGGTCCACATCCATACTCTGGCTGAACATACCGTTGCCCTCATATTTAAAGATGAGGAACACCAGGATCGCCGCGCCGATGAGAAACGCCGCCGCCATTCCCGCAAGAATGGGCAGCGCCAGCCGCTTCTTGGTTTTTGTGCCGCCGCGGGCGGCAGGCCGCGCGCCTGTTCGGGGACGCTGCTGGCCTCCAGACTGTTTCGTAGCCGTTTTGTTCACCACTTTGTCGATGTACCGTGTGGGCGCTGTGTCCGTAAGGTACTGGTATTCAAACTTCACACTGGGGTTGCGCTTGAACTCGTCGATGTCCGCCAGCATGGCCTGAGCGGAAGGATAACGTTCCCTCGGTTCCTTGGCCATGGCACGCTCGGTGATGGCCGCCAGCGCCTCGGGCACCGCGGGGTTCAGCTCCCGCAGGGGCGTGGCCGTATCCGCGATCTGTTTAATGGCCACGGACACCGGACTGTCGGATTCAAACGGTAGCTTTCCCGAAAGCATTTCGTACATCATCACGCCCACGGAATAGATGTCCGCCTTTGCGTCGGTGGTATCGCCCTTCGCCTGTTCAGGACTGATGTAATGCACCGAGCCGATGGCCTTATCGGTCATCGTCTGGTTCTCGCTGCGGGAAAAGCGGGCGATGCCGAAGTCCATCACCTTGATGGTGCTGTCCGCCAGCAGCATGATGTTCTGCGGCTTGATGTCCCGGTGTACGATGCCCTTCTCATGGGCGTGCTGCAGCGCCGCCAGAACCTGTGTGATGAAGTGCAGCGTCTCTTTATACGTCAAAGGCTGGGCGCGGTACTCCATATATTCTTTCAGCGTGATGCCGTCGATATACTCCATCACGATAAATTGGAGCTTGTCCGTCACGCTGACATCGTATACCTTTACGATATTGGGATGATCCAGCACCGAAATCGCCTTGGATTCGTTTTTAAACCGCCGCACAAGATCCTCGTTGCCGCGGCATTCCTCCCGCAGGATCTTCACCGCCACAAGGCGGTTTTCCAAAAGGTCGGTGGCTTTGTAGACGTTGGCCATGCCGCCGGAGCCGATCAGCTCCTCCAGTTGGTAACGGCCGTCCAGTTTTTTCCCGATCAAATTATCCATTGTTCTCCTCCACTGCCTCTACTTGCATCAGCAGGACCGTAATGTTGTCAAGGCCGCCGCCCTCCAGCGCCTTCTGCACCAGCGCGTCCGCCGCCTCATAAAAAGGCGTGCGCGCCAGCGTTTCCTCGATCTGCGGCACAGAAACGCAGTTGCTCAGCCCGTCGCTGCACAGCAGCAGGATGTCCCGGGGGCTTACTTCTTTTTCGCCGAAATCCGCCTCCACATCCCGTCCCACGCCCAAAGCGCGGGTGATGAGGTTCTTGCGCGGATGATTCTGAGCTTCCTCCTCCGTCAGCGCGCCCTGCTCCACCATCTCCTGCACCATGGAATGGTCTTTTGTAAGCTGAAGCAGCTTGTTGTTGCGGAACAGATAAATGCGGGAATCGCCCACATGCACATACTGCGCAAGGCCTCCGCGCACCAGCGCGCATACAACAGTGGTGCCCATGCCGCTGAGCGAAGGCGTGCCCCGCGCCTTTTCATAGACGCTGCGGTTGGCCTGCTCCACGGCGCTTTCCAGCAGTGCGCGTCCGGCCTGCGGGGTGTGCGCCTCGTCAATACCCGCCTCGATGGCCTGCTGCAGCGCATCCACCGCCATGGTGCTGGCCAAGCGGCCGCCGCGCGCACCGCCCATACCGTCGCACACGGCACCCCAAACAGCGTCGTCCGGGCGGCGCCCCCCCCGGTAGCTGTCCTGATTTTCGCTGCGCTGGCTGCCGATATCTGTTTTAGCGACAAGCTTCATGCGGTCGTTCCTCCTTTTGCCTCGCGGCGCAGCTGGCCGCAGGCGGCGCTGATGTCGGTGCCCAGGCGGCGACGCACGGTGGCGTTGACGCCCAGCTCCGTCAGGAGCGTTTGAAAACGTTTGACGTTGGCGGCATCCGTAGCGGAATACGGCGAGCCGTCCACGGGATTGATGGGAATAAGGTTCACGTGCGCACCCATGCCCTTGATGAGCTGTGCCAGCCTGCGGGCCGTCTGCGGGCTGTCGTTCACGCCGTTCACCATTGAATACTCAAAGCTGACGCGGCGGCCGGTCTCCTGCTGGTAGTCCCGGCAGGCCCGGATGAGCTGTTCCACGGGATACACATCGTTGACCGGCATCATCGAACTGCGCATTTCATCCGTGGGCGCATGCAGCGAGACCGAAAGCGTCAGGCCAAGATGCCGTTCGGCCAGCTTGTAGATCATCGGCACGAGGCCGCAGGTTGAAAGGCTGATGTTGCGCATGCCGATGTTCACGCCATTCGGCGAAGAGATGATGGACAGGAAGTCCATGACATGATCAAAATTATCGAGCGGTTCGCCAATGCCCATGAGCACGATATGGGAAACGCGTTCTCCGGTATCCCGGGCAGCGGCGTATACCTCGTTTGCGATCTCACCCGCCGTGAGGTTGCGCACACGCCCGCCCTGCGTGGAAGCGCAGAAGCGGCAGCCCATGCGGCAGCCCACCTGTGTGGACACGCATACAGTATTGCCATAGGAATAGCGCATCAATACCGTTTCGATGCAATTGCCGTCCGGCAGGCGGAACAGGTATTTCACCGTACCGTCCTTCGATTGCTGGCGGCGCTCAGTCTCCAGCGTCTCGATGAAAAAGCGTTCTTCCAGCGCGGCGAGAAACGCCTTTGGCTGATTCGTCATTGCAGAAAAAGAGCGCGCCTGCTTTTCATGCAGCCATTTGAAAAGCTGTTTTGCGCGAAACGCGGGCTGCCCCATTTCCTTCACCAGTTCCGCAAGCTGCGGCTCGGTATATGAAGAGATTCCTGTCTGGTTCATTTTATCACAATCTTTCCAGAGATGCTATGAAAAAGCCGTCTGTTCCCGTGCGGAACGGGTAAAGTGTAAGAAAATCGTCATCTTTTGTCGTCCCCGGCAAAACACACTCCACACTGCGCGTACGAAACTCCGGATGCTCTTTCAAAAAGGGCCGGACGATACCGGCATTTTCATCCGGATTCAGCGTACAGGTAGAGTAGACAAGCCGCCCGCCCGGCCTCACATAGCGCGCGGCTGTCTCCAGGATCGCCCGCTGCAGCCGTACCAGTCCATCCAGGCCGTCCAGCGTTTTCTGCCGGATATCCGGCTTTTTCGCCAGCACGCCAAGGCCGGAGCAGGGTACGTCGCACAGCACTGCGTCCGCGCCCGCAAACGCCTCATTGTAAACGGCGGCATCGTTGTGCAGCACGCGGCCGCAGGCCACGCCCAGCCGTTCCAGCGCGCCGCCGACCAGCGTCAGGCGGTTTTGAGCCGCGTCGCAGGAAACCAGCGTCCCCTTGTTCTCCATGTACTGCGCCAGCGTGGCGCTTTTGCCGCCGGGGGCCGCGCACAGGTCCAGCACGGTATCACCGGGCCTTGGCGACAACGCCGCGCAGGCAAGCTGGGACGCCTCACCCTGCACATGGAACAGGCCTTGCTTGAACAGCTTCAGCGCCGTAACGTCTCCCCTGCATTCCACATACAGGCTGTCCGGGACCACGCCGCGTCGGGTGGCCATGCCCTGCCGGGCAAATTCCTCCTCCAGCGCCCCGATATCCGTTTGCAGCGTGTTCACGCGCACGCACAGGGGCGGCGGTGTGAAGCTGGCCTTCAAAATATCCTCACACTGGTCCGGGCAGCGCGTCTGCAGCAGCCCGGCGATCTGCGGCGAAACGCTGTACTCCACGCAAAGGCGCTCGGTCTCGTTGGAGTAATGTTCGACGGTGAGGTCGTAAGCGGCGGCGCGGCGCAGCACCGCATTGACAAGCCCCGCAGCGCTGGATTTCCCCATCTGCCGCGTGAGCGTGACGGATTCGCTGATGGCCGCGCGCACAGGCACGCTCTTCAGATAACGCGCCTGATACAGCCCGCTGCGCAGAATGGCGCGCACTGCCGCATCCAGCTTTACCAGAGGCTTTTGCAGGAATTTCTGCAGGATATGGTCCAGCGTCACCATACGCTCTACGGTGCCGTAGAACACGGCGCTGAGAAATGCCCGGTCCCGCGCTGTTCCGGTGAAGCCGTCCAGCGCATGGCGCAATACAAGGTTTGCGTAACCGTCCTGTTCCTGTTTTATCAGCGCGGCCACGGCCGCGCGGCGGGGATTCTCCATAGCTGCTCCTTTGATTCCCTGCCGCAGCCTCAAGCGGCACGTGCGCTGCGCGCATGCCTCTTTCTATATACGGCAAAAGCAGGAAATTTATTGCAATTTGCCGGCTTTGCGGTATGACCGCAAAGCCGCTTACGAACAGGGCATGCCCTGTTCGCCGCGCACGGCGCGGGGTTATTTTGAATGAAAAAGGGGTTCGCCACCCCTTTTTCAAGCTTTTTCCCCGGGCATATCTTTTTCTTTCTTGCTTTTATACGGCAAAAGCAGGAAATTTATTGCAATTTGTCACCATTTGTAAACCGGCGGCCGGCGGCCCAGGCGCTGCCTTCCATGGGTCTGCTCCCCTCGGGCACTACTTCCAGAAGCGTCAGCGCGCCGGACGCACAGGCTACCTTCAGCGGTTTTGTGCTCAATATCTCACCCGGCGCGCCCGCGGCTGCATCGTCACACAAAGTGCGCAGCACTTTCACCTTTTTTCCGCCGTACTCAAAATATGCAACGGGCCACGGGTTCAAACCGCGGATGAGGTCGTGCAAACGGCGGGCGGGCGCGTTAAATCCGAAATGCGCCTGTTCTTTTGTAAGGGGCGGCGCCAGCGTGGCCTCGGCGTCATTCTGCGGCCGCGCCTGTGCCGTGCCCGCCGCGATATCCTCCATCGCCGCCAGCAGCGTGCGTGCTCCCTCCTGTGTGATGCGCTCAAACAGCTCGCCGGAGGTCTCGTTCTCGCCGATCTCCACCGGGGAGACCCGCAGGATATCGCCTGTGTCCAGGCCCTCATTTAAATACATAATGGAAACGCCGGTCGTCTTTTCGCCGTTGATAACAGCCCACTGCACGGGCGCAGCGCCCCGGTATCTGGGAAGCAGTGAAACATGCAGATTGATGCAGCCGTATTGGGGGATCGCAAGCACTTCCGGCGGCAGGATGCGGCCATAGGCCACCACCACGATCAGCTCGGGGGCAAGCGCACGGATGTTTTCCGCCTGCGCGGCGTCCCGCAGCGTCCCAGGCTGAAACACGGGGATGCCGTGCGCCATCGCTGTGCGCTTGACAGGCGGGGCCGTCAGCACCTGCTTGCGGCCGACAGGCTTATCCGCCCGCGTATAGACACCACATACCGTATGCCCTGCGTCAAGGATCGCCTCCAGCGCAGCAGCCGCGATATCGGGCGTACCCATAAACAGGATGTTCAATGCTCATTCCTCCGTTGCGCTTTCTTCCTCGTCGTCGTGCTCCTGATCCTCATAGAAAAACTCGGCAAGGTCCATGATGGTAACGCCGTCCAGATGGTTCGTCTCGTGGCAGATGCAGCGCGCCAGCATGTCCTCGCCTGTCAGCGTAAACGGTTTTCCGTGGCGGTCAAACGCGCGCACGGTCACCTTCTGCGGACGGCGGATGGCGGCGTTATGCCCCGGAAACGAAAGGCAGCCCTCATACTGGAGCACCTCGCCCTCCTGCATGATGATCTCCGGATTCACGAATTCCAGGTACTTCGGCTCGTAACCCTCGGGCACCTCTCCGTCCTCGGGCAGGTCACGCTCATCCAGGCTGACGAACACGCGGCGCATCACTCCCACCTGCGGGCCCGCCAGGCCGTACCCCTGTGCGTCGGCCAGCGTCTCGATCATGTCGTCCAGCAGCTCCGCCAGACGGTCGTCAAAGTTTGTAACGGGACGGCATTTCTTTTTCAAGATTGGATCGCCGTCCTGTACGATCGTGCGTAAAGCCATAATCAAATCCCTCCAAGATTTTCGTTTGCAACTGATAATATTTTATGTGTTAAATGTCTGCGTCCGAATGGAAATCCAGATAAACGGACACTTTTCCCGGCCATCCGGCCGCGTTGTACGCCGCCAGCGCCTCCCCCATCAGCGCTCGGAAAGCATTGTCGTTGCGGCACTTGAGCGTGAGCTTGTAGCGGTAATGGTTGTTCACCATGGCAATGTTCATGGGCGCGGGGCCGAGGATACGCAGCGGAATACCGCTGCGCTGCTGTGCAAGACGCTGCACGTCCGCCGCAAAGGCACGGGATGCCGCCAGCACCTCCGGCTCTTTCGCACCGGAAAAGCCCGCCAGACAGATGGTGCAGAACGGCGGGTAAAGGTTCAGCCTGCGGAAGGATATCTCCTCTGCAAAAAAAGATTTATAATCCTGCCGCGCCGCCAGATTCAGAACCGGATGGTTTGGGTCCACCGTCTGGATGAGCGCCCGGCCCGCCTGAGCCGCGCGGCCGCCCCGCCCCACCACCTGGGTCACCAGCGAAAAAACATTTTCGAACGCCTTGTATCCCTGCGCAAACAAAAGCTGGTCGATGCCCAGCACGCCCACCAGCGTCACCTTTTCAAAATCGAGTCCCTTGGCCACCATCTGCGTGCCCAGCATGATATCATATTCGCCCTTTGCGAAGCGGCGCAGCATGGTCTCGTGGGCGTTTTTGCGGGAGGTCGTGTCCAGGTCCATGCGCAGCACCCGCGCCGCGGGAAACATCTTCTCCAATTCCTCCTCCACGCGCTGGGTGCCGAAGCCCGTATACTTCAGCTTGCCGCCGCAGGCAGGGCACACCTCCGGCACCGGACTGACGGATTTGCCGCAATAATGGCACAGCAAACGGCCGTCCGCTTTGTGGTACACCATGGGCACGCTGCAGGCATCGCATTTCACCACCTCACTGCAGGCGGTGCACATGCCCACTGTTTTGTATCCGCGGCGGTTCAAAAGAAGGATGGTCTGCTCGCCCCGGGCCAGATTGCGCGAAATTTCATCCGCCAGCGCCCGGCTGACGGACGATGCGTTGCCCGCGGCCAGTTCCTCGCGCATGTCCACCAGCCGCACCTCCGGCAGCGGCATGTGGTTGTAGCGTTCCGACAGCTCCACCAGCGTATACCGGCCCGCCTGCGCGGCATAGTAGCTTTCCGTAGAGGGCGTGGCCGAGGCCAGCAGCAGCAGCGCGCCGTGAGCCGCGGCACGGCGCTTCGCCACATCATGGGCGGAATAGCGCGGCGCGCTCTCGGAGTGATAGGTATGCTCCTGCTCTTCGTCGATGATAATGACGCCAATGTCCGGCAGGGGCGCAAACACAGCGCTGCGCGTGCCCACCACGATGTCTGCGCCGCCGTTTTGGATCTGCTGCCACTGCAGAAGGCGCTCGGTATTGGAGAGCGCCGAGTGCTGCACGGCCACTCTGTCTCCAAAAAAGGCTTTCAAGCGGTAGATCATCTGCGGCGTAAGCGAAATTTCCGGCACCAGCACCAACGCCTTGCGCCCCGCCGCAACCGCCTTTTCGATGAGCTTTAAAAACACCAGCGTCTTTCCGCTGGAAGTGACGCCGTGCAGAAGCGCGGCCGCGGGCCGGCCCGTATCTATCAGAGCCGCCAGGCGGCTGTAAGCCGCCTGCTGCGCCGGTGAAAGCGCGATCGTCTCCTGCGCGGGGCTGTAATTCTCATACAACGCTACGCTTTTATCCTGAGCGGAAACAGCCAGCACGCCTTTTTTCACAAGGCCCGCCAGCACCGCCTTCGTCACGCCCTGCTCTTCCAGCTCCTTCTGTGTTTTGGGGCCGAAAGCCAGCGCGTCCCAGGCAGCCTGCTGCTTTTCGGTACGGCGTCCCTGCCAGGGGGCGTCTGTGCGCCGGTATACCGGCTCGGTATGGCGCACAAGCTGCTTTTGCAGCTGCGGTACGGGGCCGGTATTCACAGCTTTGTACTGCGCTCCGTAGGGAATGATGGCCTTGACCGCCTCGTAATAGGTGCAGAACGTGTGTTCCTTGAGATAATAGACCAGACGCAGCAGCTCATCCGACAGGCGCGCCTGTTCAGGCGCAGCGTCGTACAGTGATTTCAGCCTTTTGCCCGCCGCCTCCGGCGCATCCAGTCCGAGCACCACGCCCATCCTCGCGGCCGCGCCGCGGCCGAACGGGACAAGCACCATGCTGCCCACAAAAACTCTGTCCTGCAGGTGCGCCGGCACACTGTAAGAATACAGCTTATCAAAATGAAAGGTGGCGTTGCTGACCGCCACCTGCACGCATTCGGCCAAGCACTCCACCCTCCCTTTCCGGCTGCCTGTTCCTTTTACATAACGCTAGTCCTGCTGGCGCTGCTTCAAAATACGGTAGATCTCGTCCGCGCATGCGTCCACATCGCGGTTCTCCACCGAAAAATCATACTCTCTGGCATAGGGCAGTTCTTCCTCTGCCCGCTTGAGCCGGCCGGCAATCGCCTCTTCGCTCTCTGTCCCGCGGCCGCGCAGGCGGGCGCGCAGCTCGTCCATACTGGGCGGCATGATGAAAATGAGCGTGCTTTCCGGATAAAGCTTTTTAATATTCGCCGCGCCGACCACCTCAATGACCAGCACAACGGTCGTGCCCCTGTCCAGGCGGGCGTCCACCTCCGACTTGGGTGTGCCGTAATACTTCCCGCAGTAATTCACATATTCCAGCATCTCGCCCCGGTCAATTTTTTCCTCAAACTGCTCATTGGTAAGAAAATAATAATTTTCACCATCCGTCTCACCCGCACGGGGCGCGCGGGTGGTAGCCGAGACGGATATCTCGATTTCCGGATGCTTTTGCATCATCCGGCTGACGACAGTATCCTTGCCCGCGCCCGACGGACCGGAAACCACCAGCAGATAACGCTGCTTATTCATCGTCGTCCAGCTCCGCTTCATCGTCTTCGTCATTCAGACGGTTCGCCACCGTCTCGGGCTGTACGGCGGAAAGGATCACATGGTCGGAATCCGTGATGATGACCGCACGGGTGCGGCGTCCATAAGTGGCGTCGATGAGCGCCCCCTTGTCCCGCGCCTCCTGCACGATGCGCTTGATGGGCGCGGATTCGGGGCTGACAATGGCGATGAGCCTGTTGGCACTGACCATGTTGCCAAAGCCGATGTTGATGAGCTTCATTTCTGGTTCCTCCTATAACAGTATAGGCAGAGCGCAGGCTGAGCAGTCCCCCAAAAAAAGAGAACACCCGTGAAAGACTTCCAAAGCCGCCCGCGTACATGCCGTGTTTTTCAGCGTGTCATTCGATGTTCTGGATCTGCTCGCGTATCTTCTCGATCTCCGCTTTCATATCCACCACCATGCGTGTGATCGCAAGCTCCTGCGCCTTGCTTCCGATGGTATTGGTTTCCCGGTTCAGCTCCTGCGTCAGGAAATCCAGCTTGCGGCCCACCGGCTCGTTCTTCTCCAGAATGTCCCGATACTGCCGGATGTGGCTGCGCAGGCGGACCGTCTCCTCGTCCACAGCCGTTTTATCTGCAAAGATGGCGGCTTCCGTCAGAATGCGCGCCTCATCGATGTTCGTGTCTTCCAGCAGCGCTTTCAGCTTGGCGTACAGCTTCTCCGTGTATTTCTGCACACGCTCGGCGCTCGTCTGCTCGATCTCGCCCACCGCCTGCTCCAGATACACCAGGCGCGAAAGGATATCCGCCCTCAGCTTCTCCCCCTCGGCGGCGCGCATGGCGACGAAATTTTCCACCGCAGCCTCAGCCACGGCCTTCACGTCCGCCCACAACTGCTCCTCGTCCGTCTCTGCCTTGCGTGTGGTGAAGATATCTGAAAAACGCGTCAGCGTGCCCGCTGTGACATCGTTTTCAACACCCAGCGCACTGCTCATCTCGCCGATGGCATCCAGATATCCTTTTGCCAGGTCCAGGTTCACGCTGATGGAAGCCTCCGGCGCACCAACGTTTACCACGGTCAGCGCCAACTCTGTTTTGCCGCGGGAGATGGTGCCGTTCACCAGCTTTTTCAGCTTGTCGTCCAAAAACGCAAAGCTGCGCGGCATGCGGGAGGTGTACTCAAAATATCGGGAGTTCACGCTTTTGATCTCGACTGTGATATCGCGCCCGCCGCGCTCCTGCTCGGCGCGCCCGTAGCCGGTCATGCTCAGCACCATAAAACAAGCCCTCTTTCCCCATGATAATAGATATATCTATATTACTGCTTTTCGCCATTTTTTGCAAGTTTTCTCGCTGTTTCTCCTCCGTGCTCCGCAACGCCCCGGGCCGTGCGGCGGCAAAAGGTACGAAAACAGCGCCGTCCCCATATGGGAACGGCGCTGTATAAAGCTGTTTACACCGGATGGGATTTGCCTTCAAAATCGACGTGATCACCGTCGACGCCGGCCAGCTTGTTGTTGCGCTTCTCAAAGAACTTGGGCGCGACCTGCGGGAACATGGCGTACGTGAGCACGTCCTCCTCCTGCATGACATACTTGCTGGCTTCCGCCTTCAGCTTCTCGATCTCCGGCTCCAGCAGATCTGCCGGACGGCAGGTGATGGGCTGCTCGTCGCCGAGGATCTGCTTTGTGAACTCGGGGCTGATGGGAGCAGGCGTCTTGCCGTAGTCGCCGTGAACAAGGCCTTTGAACTCCTTCGTTACCATCTTGTAACGCTCGCCCAGAATGACGTTGAACACCGCCTGGGTGCCGACGATCTGGCTCGTCGGGGTAACGAGCGGCGGATAGCCGGAGTCCTTGCGCACGCGGGGAATCTCCTGCAGCACGGCGTCGAGCTGGTCCTCCTTGCCCGCGTCCTTCAGCTGCTTGAGCAGGTTGGACAGCATACCGCCCGGCACCTGATACAGCAGCGTATTGGCGTCCACGCCCAGCATTTTCGGGCTGAGCTGGCCGCTGGCCAGATATTTCTCCCGCAGCTTGGCGAAGTGCTCGCGCACCACGTTCAGCTTTTTCAGGTCAAGGCCCGTGTCGTAATCGGTACCCTGAAGCGCAGCCACAAGGCTCTCGGTGGGCATATGGCTGGTGCCCAGCGACAGCGGGCTGATGGCCGTATCTATAATATCCGCGCCCGCCTCAATGCCCTTCAGGATGGACATGGAAGCAAGGCCGGAGGTGTAGTGGCTGTGGATGTCCACGGGGATGGAAACAGTCTCTTTCAAGGACTTCACCAGTTCATAGGTGGAGTACGGCGTCAGCAGGCCGGCCATATCCTTGATGCAGATGCTGTGCGCGCCCATCTCCTCCAGGGTCTTGGCGTACTTGGCGAAATACTCGTTGTTGTGCACGGGGCTCAGCGTATAGCTGATGCAGCCCTGCACATGAGCCTTTTCCTTAATGGCGGCTTTGATGGCCGTTTCCAAGTTGCGCGGGTCGTTCAGCGCGTCGAAAATACGCAGGATGTCAATGCCGTTGGCAACGGACTTCTGCACGAAATACTCGACGGCGTCGTCCGCGTAATGGCGGTAGCCCAGCATGTTCTGGCCGCGGAACAGCATCTGCAGCTTGGTGTTCGGCATTTCCTTGCGCAGGATACGCAGGCGGTCCCACGGGTCCTCGTCCAGGAAACGGATGCAGGAGTCAAACGTCGCGCCGCCCCAGCACTCTACGGAGTAATAGCCCACTTCATCCATCGCAGGCAGGATGGGACGCATCTCGTCCATCGTCATGCGCGTAGCGATCAGAGACTGATGCGCGTCGCGCAGGGCGACCTCGGTAATCTTAATCGGTTTTTTTGCCAAAATCGTTCACCTCTCTGTTCAGTTCAGGGAAACGAGCAGATCGCCCACGTTCACAACGTCGCCCTTGCGGCAGTTCACGGAAGCAACCGTGCCGTCCTGCGGCGCAACGATCTCGTTCTCCATCTTCATGGCTTCCAGGATGCACAGCACGTCGCCGGCCTTGACGGAAGCGCCCACAGCGGCCTTCACGTCCAAAATGTTGCCGGGCATCGGAGCCGTAACGGTGACAGCGCCGGTGCTGCCTGCAGCGGCAGGCGCAGCGGGCGCAGCAGCGGGGGCGGCGGCAGGCGCAGGAGCGGCAGCCGGGGCCGGGGCAGCTGCGGGAGCCGGAGCTGCGGCAACAGGCGCGGCAGCGGCGCCGCCGGCGGTCTCTTCCACAGTAACGTTATAAGCGGTGCCGTTTACGGTGATATTGAAAGTTTTCATGGGATATCCTCCTGTTTATTATCTTTACTATTTCAATTACAGAGACATGTTGCCGTGTTTCTTCGGCAGACGCTGGGTGCGTTTGGTGGAAAGCATATCCAGAGCGGATACAACGGCGGCGCGCACGCCTGCGGCGGGCACTGCCATATCAGCCAGGCCGGCTTCCACGGCAGCGGCGGCGCTGCACACATCGGCAGCATACCGGGCGGCCAGCTTCGCGGTATCGGCCGCGATATTGGTGCCGTTCTCCAGCTCATCCTTATACAGCACGGTAACGGCTGCCTTCGGGTCCAGCGGGGCCACGGTGCAGCCCTCGACAGCGATCGTCAGGTCCGCGTTTGCCAGCGCGGTATACGCAACGCCCACGGCCTTGCCCGTGATGACAGCCACCTTCGCGGTGGTAGCGTCGGCGTAAGTACCTGCCAGACGCGCAGCTTCGCGCAGGCCGCCCGCCATATCATCGGAAGCGCTCTTTACAAAGCCGTCGGTATTTACAAGCGTAACAACCGGAATGCTGAATGCATCGCACAGACGTACAAAACGCGCGGCCTTGGACACGCAATTGCGGCACAGCACATCCTCGGCGCCCTTGGTGGCGACAATGCCCACCACATTGCCCGCCACCGTCGCCAGCGCGGTGTAAACGGTTTTGCCATAGCCCGCATACAGCTCGACTGCGCTGTTTGCGTCCGCGATGCTGGCTGCGGCTTCCACCGGGCAGTATTTCGCCAGGTTCAGCGTGCCCGCAGGAGCGGACGGCTCAAACACGGCGGGGCCGGCCAGATTGTTGGCAGGCAGCAGGCCCACCAGTTCGGCCGCCTTGGCAGCGGCCTCCTCGGCGCTGTCCACGACAATGGCCGCAACGCCCGCCTTGGCGGCAAACTCGGCGCTGCCCGCGCCCTCCAGCTTATCGCCTGCGGCGGCAGAGGTAAACGGAGCCGTCAAAAACAGCTCGCCCTCCTTGCTTACAATGCACACATCGGCAGCGGCAGCGGCCAGAGCGGAGCCTGCACCGCACACACCGGTGACAACGGCGACCTGCGGCACAACGCCGGAGACCTTTGCCACGGCGGCGGCAACAGCCGCGCTGCCGGAAAGCGCCGCAAGGCCCTCTTCCAGCTTCGCGCCCACGGAGTTGTAGAACGTTACGACGGGGTTGCCCGTTTTCGCGGCCATATCCAGAACTTTGACGACCTTCTCGGTGTCTTTTTCGGCCACGGCCGCGCCTGTCTGGCACACGGCGTAAACGGGGGTGCCGTTCGCGCTGCCAAACGCAGCGGTGACAGCGCCATCCGCGTAAAGCGCGCTGTAAGCGCCTTCGTCGAAGAATTTGGCAAGCACATCCTTGCCGGTTGTTGCGATAGCCATTAACAGCCCTCCTGCATTTTAAAAAAATTCCGAAATTAATATCATTATACTATTTTGACAAATCAATAACAAGTGTTTCTGTTATGATTTCCGTAAAATTATTCGCAAATATGGAAAATACTGCTGTTGGGAACATCGCCCTGCGCTTCCGGGAAGAAAACGTTCTTCCATTCGGCAAGCTTTTCGTCCTCCCCGTTTACCCGGAAGGACGTGGCCCCGGCGTTTTCGCCTGCGGCCACACAGGCGCGCACCGCGCCGTCCACAAACATTTTTTCCTTCACGCCGCACTCCAGCACCTGCGTCACCGCGCCGTCCACACGGTACAGCATGTGGCCCAGATATTTGGGACCGTCCATTACGACATATCCCTCCACTTCTCCCTCGAAGCGGCCGTTGTTCAAAAGATCGATCACATCATATTCCCGGATGGGGCGCATTGCGATCATCCTCTGTTCCCTCCCCGTTTTTTTCTTGCCGCCACAGCGCCCTTGGGCGCGCGCGGGCCGTGAGGCCCAGCCGCGGTGCGGCGCGCGGCGTTGGCCGCCGTATTTTTCGCAATGGTGGCCGTGGTCTTTCCGCGGGAGGCGGCCGTGCGCAGCGCCGTCACCTCCTGGCTTGTCAGCTCCCGGTACTGGCCTGGCTGCAGCATGCCCAGCTTTACCGCGCCCAGTGCCGAACGGCGCAACCGGATGACATCCAGGCCCACGGCTTCGCACATACGGCGGATCTGGCGGTTTTTTCCCTCACGGATGGTCATTTCCAGCACTGTCCGCTCCGGTTCGTCCGTCACCACATGGATGGCAGCGGGCAGCGTTTTGCTTCCGTCGTCCAGCACAACGCCGTCCGTCAACGCAATGATCTGCTCCTCGGTTGCGTGGGGGCGCACCGTCACGCGGTACAGCTTGGACACTCCGTGGCTGGGGTGCGTGAGCAGATTGGCAAAATCACCGTCATTCGTCAGCAGCAGCAGCCCCTCGCTGTCCTTGTCCAGACGCCCCACCGGGTACACCCGAACGGGCACGTCCGCAATCAGGTCCATTACCGTTTTGCGCCCACGCTCATCGTTCGTGGTGGTGATGTAGCCCCGGGGCTTATACATCATATAATAATATTTCTCCGACTTCTTCGGCACATAGACCTTCTGTCCGTCTACAGTGAGCAGGTCTTTCAGCGTGTCCATTTTATCGCCCACTGTGACGGGCCTGCCGTTCAGCTTCACGCGGCCCTCGCGGATGAGCTGTTCTGCGGCCCGGCGTGAGCATACGCCCTGCTCGGCCAGCACTTTCTGGATTCTTACGTCGCGCATGGTCTCTCCTTTTCTTTCCCCTGTCTGATCACTTTCCCGATGCAGCCCGGCCACAAAAAACGGCGGAGCCAGGGCGTGCGCGGGCCGGACAGCATGGCGCGTCCGGCCGCACGGCACGCCCGCGCCGCCGCGTTATTCCGCCGCCGGGGCCGCAGGCCGGGCTTCGCCCTGCGCCTGCTGCTCCTTCTGTTTGTTGTTGAACAGCGCCGTGATCTTATCAACCATGTCCGGCAGCATACCAATGGCGCGGTCTACACTGTTGGAGGTATCGGCAAGCTGCAGCATGCGCACGCTGCCGTCTTTTACCACCAGGAAAGCCACGGGCTGGATGGAAACACCCGCACCGCCGCCGCCGCCGAACAGGTCCTTCGTCGTCTTGCTGGGAAAATCCGCGCCGCCGGAAGCGAACCCGAACGTCACCTTTGAAATGGGCAGCACCAGTGTGCCGTCCGCCATATTGATGGGATTTCCGATGATGGTATTGGAATCCACCATGCTCTTTATTTTTTCCAGGGTCACATCCATCAGGCCCTCAATGGGATGCTGGCTCATGCTGAATACCTCCGTTTGTTTTTAATGGCTCCGCAATGATATCAATTGGTTCGGCGCACAGCAGCCGCCTGCCGCAGCCTCTAAAGCACATGTTCATTCTTCAGCTGCACAAGCGCGTAAAGCGCCGCTGTTATCATTATAATCGGTGATGCGCCTATTTTACAAGAGAAATATGGCCCGGCCGTGATCTCTCCGGTAAAATCAGCCAAAATACGCACCTGCCTGAAGCTCAGGTTGAAAAAATTTTGCAGCGCGGCGGCAGCTCCGCCCACCCATGCCTGCGCTCTGCCATAGGCGGCAGCCGTCTGCGCCGCATCGTCCCTGTGTATGGGCAGGATAAAAATAATGCCTGTAAAATGCAGTGCCCGGAACACGCGGCGCATGAATGCACCGGCGGCGGAAAGGATGCCCTGCACCTTTTCAAACGTCATATGAAGCTTCGGCTCCGGCTTAGCCGGCTGCTCCTTCGGGGCACTTTCCGGCCGCGGCGGCGTTTTCTTTTTCTTCCGGTCCGCCTTTTCCTTCATGGGATACAGGCGGAAACTGAAAATGCCCAATAGTTTCAGCCTGGCCGTAAACTCTCCCTGCTTATACTCCACCGCTACAGCCGCCGGAACAATAAGCAGAACCGCAAGCAGCGCCAAAAGCCCCAGGACCACCCAAAGCAGCACCATCAGAAACGTGTGCATCACACATCCCCTTTCGGTGCAAACGCCTGTGCGCCGTCCGCGTCCTCATCGCCGGAATACGCAGCCTCCCCCGCGGCCTCTTCCATTTCCGCATAGTCGTCACCGTGCAGCGGCGGCAGCTCAGCCAGCGAGGCGATGCCGAACGTACGCAGGAATACATCCGTCGTGCGGAAAGACACCGGCCGTCCGGGCAGGTCCAGCCGTCCGGCTTCCTCGATCAGCCCTTTCTGCACCAGCGTCTGCACTGTGGACGAAGAATCCACGCCCCGCACCTGCTCGATAAAGGAGCGGGACACCGGCTGATTGTACGCAATAATGGCCAGGACTTCCAGCGCAGCCGGAGAAAGCGGCGTGTTGCGCCGCGTGTCCATGATATCTTTGATATACGGCGCATAAGCCGTTTTGGTGGCAAGCTGCCAGCGGTCCTCCAGCTGGAGCAGCACAAGACCGCGGTCTTCGGCCTCGTAATCGTCCCGCAAGGAAAGAAGAAGGCGCGATACCGCGTCCTCCTCCACCCCCAGCACGCCCGCCAGGCGTTCCGCCGTGACAGGCTCGGCATGAGCGAACAGCATGGCCTCTACCGCGGCCTTGGTTTGTTTCAGATCCATTTTAATCCTCTCCCGCTTCTCTGGCAGTCTTAAGGGGGCGTATGCCGTTACATTTTACGCCCGGTGCGTACGGTGAGCGATTCGTCGTCCGCGATGGCGATGCGTCCGGCGCGCACCAGTTCCAGAACCGCGAGGAACGTAGCCACGGTCTGGCTGCGCCCCCCCTCCTTGACGAACAGCTGGCGAAGCCGCCTGACACGGCCTGTCATCAAGCCGCGCAGCACATGTATGATACGTGAGGTGACGGAAACGAAAGGCGCGGTGGTAAGCGGTTCGAACTGCTCCTGACGGGGCGGCTGCTTCTGACGGCTGCGTCCCTGCAGGGCGTTGTACGCTTCCTCCAGCAGATATACATCGTGACGCAGGCGGTACTCGGTATCCAGCTCGACCTCGGCCGGTTCACGCACCACGGTATATACGCCTTCGGCCATGCTGCGCAGCTGCGCAGCCACCTCCTTACAGGCGCTGTATTCCACCAGCATACCGGTGAGTTCTTCCTTCATGCGCTCGGCTTCTTCGCTCTTGGGCAGCAAAAAATACGACTTCATCTGCACCAGACGGGCGGCCATCTCGATAAATTCGCTTGCACTCTCCATCTGGTAAACAGGCAGGCCGTTCACCATCGAAACGTACTGGTCGATCAGGGCCACAATCTCGATGTTATAAATATTCATTTTGTTTTTGGAGACGAGGTACAGCAGCAGGTCCAGCGGCCCCTCAAAATCTTCCAGCTTAAAAGTAATCGTCTGTTCCATCCGGCAGGGTGATTCTCCTTTTCAAAGCGCTGTTCAAAGCACGGCGCGCAGAATGGCCTCGATAAATCCCGTGGCCGACACCAGCAGGTTCCACACAAAATTTGTGGCAACGCGCAGAGGCGTGTCCAGCCAGCCCAGCATCAAAACCGCGAACAGCCCCACCATGATATACCGTTCATAGCGCATCAGCCCGAAATAGGCCCCGCGCGGCAGGAACACCGTTGCAATGCGTGAGCCGTCCAGGGGCGGCACAGGCATCAGGTTAAACACGGCCAGCGTGATATTCGTCCACACCATCTGGAACAGCACCGCGGATACGAATATCCAGCCCTGCGTGCCGGGTGCGAGGTAGTACACCAGCTTGTAAAAGATCATACACAAAAAGGCCAGCAGCAGATTCGATGCCGGGCCTGCGGCAGCGGAGAGCGCCATATCCCTGCGGGGATGCCGGAAATTCGTTGCCGCCGCGATAGGCACGGGCTTGGCCCAGCCGAAGCCGACAAAGATCATGCAAAGCGCACCCAGAAAATCAAAATGGCGCAGCGGGTTCAGCGACAAACGGCCATAGCGCTTGGCTGTAGGGTCTCCCAGCTTGTCCGACGCCCACGCATGGGCGGATTCATGCACGGGGATCGCGGTGAGCAGCGCGACAGCGCGGGCCACATAGGTGGCAAGCAGGTCCCAATTCACGCGATGTCTCTCCCCTTCCGGCCGCGGCGCACAGCAGGCGCGTTCTGCGGCGTAAACTTTATCCAACGGATATTATATGATACCATTTTTCCGATGGGAACACAAGTACGCAGACGCCGTCTGCATTCCCGGTTCATGGGATATCGCCTTTCCATCGAAAACGAAACATCTTCAGACCGTCCCTTGCAGCGAAGAACGGCGGGCGGTATACTTATTTTACGAATTCGCCCGCTCCCGCCAAACCAGGCTTGACCTGACGAAGGAGGAAAAGCAATGTCAAAATGCGCAAAATTCACGCTGTCTTTCAATCTTGATTTCACAAATGAAGAGTGAATCGCGATGTTTCAATTCTACCAAAACGCTTTCCATGCCCGAAAAACCTATGAAGGTACTCCTCCGGATAGCGATGACATCCATATCATGATGGATATTTACGGCGTTGAGAACCTTATCGGGCCCGGTGTAGCGCCCGGCAGCGGGAATTCCATATGCTGCGAGATTCGTTTTACGGATGAAAATGAATTTTGCAGAGCGTACGGCATATTAACACAGGAAAGCAAAAGCCATTCACCGGAAGGGCCGTTTCCCTGGGCGGCTAGATCGGGCCTTGTCGAAGATAAGTTCGGTGTCGGCTGGGCTCTTTATTACAACGAGTGAGTTTGTGCTTTTCCTCGCGCGGCCTTTCATTTTACGAAAACCGGCTGTTTAAAATATCTCTGATTTATTTTTGAAAAAAACTTGCTTTTTGCCGGATTATTTGATATTATATTCTAGCGACTTGAAAAGAGGAGGTGCAGTAAATGGCAAAATGTGATTGCTGTGGGAAAGGCGTGACCTTTGGTATCAAGGTGTCCCACTCGCACAGACGTGCAAACAGAGCTTGGAAGCCCAACGTAAAAAGAGTGAAAGCTGTGGTTGACGGTTCTCCCCGTTATATCCACGCCTGCACCCGCTGCCTGCGTTCGGGTAAAGTTACCCGCGCTGTCTGATAGCGAACAACTGCACCCCGCACACATCCGTGTGCGGGGATTTTTTGTTATACCATGACGCCGCGAAGATGCCTCAACAAAACCGCACCTGCTGTGGTTTTGCATGGTTCAATGTTTTCAAAGCTCTGTGCGCCAGCACAGGGGCGTGTGCCTTGCACACGCGCGGCCGCGCAAGCGGCAGCTTTGAGGTTATTATACCATGACGCCGCAAAGCGGCCTCAACAAAACCGCACCTGCTGCGGTTTTGCATGGTTCAATGTTCTCAAAACTCTGTGCGCCAGCACAGGGGCGTGTGCCTTGCACACGCGCGGCCGCGCAAGCGGCAGCTTTGAGGTTATTATACCATATGTTTCCCCAGCGCTAAACTGTACCGTGTACTCCTGCTCTTTCAATTCTCCAGTAAAATCCTTAAATCTTCATATGCCTCGCAGATATCCGGCAGGTCTGCGGGGAGCATATCTCTGTTTTTAATCTCTTTGGCATAACGGTCAAAAAATGTTTCTTCAAACGGTATGACCGGGAAGTCTTTTTCCAAGCCGTTTCGCGTCGCCGTAATTACAGCTTTCCCCTCTCGTATTTCGTTCCGGAACAGCCATCCTTGGTCAGTGACCATAAAGCACTGATCAATGTGTTCCCTGTCGTTTTTTGCGCTGTCATATACAGCAAGCTCCGCTGCCCATGTGATGAAAAGATGCGCCGAAGCCCCCTGCTCAAAATCCACCTTTAAAAACTGTGTATCATCACATGCAAGCGAGTGTGTGTGGTCATCTGAAAAGAAGGCCCTTCCCACAACCCTCCGGCCCATCAAATAGCGCGCCGCATTCAAATTATGCAGCATAGCGTCCATGAATGGGCCACCATTTTTTTGGGGGTCCGTGGCCCAGCGGTTCCACGTAGGATAGTGGTGGAACCAATCCTGCTTGTAAAGCGCCAGCTTACCGAATTCTCCTCCTGAAAATATTTCTTTATAAGCTTCAATAACCGGATTATTGGTTCTGCGATAAATCACACCACACCGCACCCCCGCCTGCTCCACCGCCTCGGTCATTTCCCGTGCGTCTGAAAGGTCCGCAGCCAACGGTTTTGTGGCAACGATCTGCTTTCCGGCTTTCGCCGCCGCCAGAACATATTCTTTCCGTGCAAACGGCGGCACAAACACACACACTACATCTATCTCCGGATCGTTTATAATCGCCTCCGGGCTGTCTGCCGCCTTCGCGCCGAAAATCTCCGCATACCGTTCCGCATTTGCGCTGTTCACCGGAGAATACAACAGCTTCACCTCGACTTGCCGGCTGCTGAGCAAATCGGCAGCGCGCAGCCGCAAAAAGTCCCCGCAGCCGATAATTCCGATTCTAAGCTTTCCGCTCATCTTTGACTATCCCCGTTTCCTATAATTTTCCCTATCGCTTTTCTCCGATATTGCTCTACCGTTTACTATACAACACCTGTACCCTTTTGTAAAATCAAAGCGCACAGACGGAAAACTCCGTCTGTGCGCTTTGATCGTCTTATAAAATCAGCGTTGCCAAGCTCCTGCAGTGAATCTGCCGGATGACAAAAGCCCGTCTTTATTTTTTCTTCCGCCCGAACTTGTATTCCGTCCCGTTTTTAATGCGCTGGATATTGCTCCGGTGCAGCCATATAACCAATCCGCCGATGAACGCCGCGCAGCAAGTGGTAAGCACGACGTCGCGCCCAGCCACAAAATGAAAGTACAGAAATGTAACGGCGGGATACGCCGCCGCGCAGCAGATGCTTGCCAGAGAAACCATTTTGCTGCACAGGAACACGATAAAAAACACCGCCAACAAAGGCAAAATAAGCACCGGCTTGATGGCAATGATCGTGCCCGTGGCCACAGACACAGCCTTGCCGCCCTTGAAGCCGAAATATACCGGGTACACATGCCCCAGAACCGCACAAAACGCCGCGATATAGGCACCGTAGATAGGGTCTGCCGCCGTAAACGCACCGAACGCCCATTTCGCCAGCAGCACCGCCAGGATACCTTTTCCGATATCGCCCACAATGGTGAGCGCCGCCGCGCCTTTTCCAAAGGTGCGCAGCACATTGGTCATACCCGCGTTGCCGGAGCCGAAGGTGCGGATGTCCTTGTGATACAAAAGCCTTGTCACGATGATGGAAAAGCTCAGAGAGCCAAGCAGATACGCGGCGGCAGCACATGCCGCGCCGCACAGCACGGTTTGCAGCATCGGTAATCCCTCCTGTATTCAGCGCCGGGCACACTGCCCGCCGCCTTTGTTCCGGCGTGCCGCGCGGCACGCTCTTCCGGCCCTGTACGGGCAGCTACACCTTTTCCCCGCGCTCGCGGATAACGATGCGCACGGGCGTCCCCTCCAGGCCGAAGGTCTCGCGGATCTGATTCTCGATATAACGCGCGTAAGAAAAATGGAACAGCTGCTTGGAGTTGCAGAAGCAGACGAACGTGGGCGGGCGCGTGGCGATCTGGGTCATGTAGTAGATCTTCAGGCGTTTGCCTTTGTCGCTGGGCGGCTGCACGCGCGCCGTAGCCCGGGCCAACAGATCGTTCAGCATGCCCGTGGTCACGCGCATGGCGTTCTGGCTGTCCACAAACTTGATCAGCTCGAACAAACGGTCCACACGCTGGCCCGTTTTTGCCGAAATGAAGATGATGGGTGCGTAAGACATAAAGCTGAAATCGTTCATCAGCTTTTTGCGCTGTACATCCATGGTCTTATCGTCTTTCTCCACCGCGTCCCATTTGTTGACGGCAATGATGCACGCCTTGCCCTGCTCGTGGGCGAAGCCCGCCACCTTAGAATCCTGCTCGGTAAAGCCCTCTGTGGCGTCGATCATGATGACACACACCTTGGCGCGCTCCACGGCCGCCAGACTGCGCAGCACGCTGTACCGCTCCACGCCGTCCTCCACTTTGCCGCGTTTGCGCAGGCCGGCAGTGTCGATAAACGTAAATTTGCCGTACCGGTTGTCCACATCACTGTCCACCGCGTCCCGGGTGGTGCCCGCCTCGTTGGCGACGATCATGCGTTCCTCGCCCAGGATATGGTTGACCAGGCTGGACTTGCCTACGTTGGGGCGGCCGATGACCGCCACACCGATGCGCTCGTCCTCATCCTCTCCATCTTCATTTTCAGGCAGGCAGGCGCACACCGCTTCCAGCAGGTCGCCCGTGCCGTGGCCGTGCACCGAGGAAACCGGATACGGTTCGCCGATGCCCAACGAATAAAAGTCATACAGTTCCATGGGCGGCTCGCCCACACCGTCTACCTTGTTTACCACAAGGAACACAGGCTTGCCGCTGCGCATGAGCATGGCCGCGATGTCCTGATCCTGCGCGGTGACGCCGCTGCGGATGTCCGTCACAAACAGGATGGCGTCCGCAGTATCGATGGCAAGCTGCGCCTGCCCGCGCATATGACGCAGCAGCACGTCGTCCGCTTTTGGCTCGATGCCGCCGGTATCGATGAGCAGAAAACGGTGGTCCTGCCATTCGCAGTTGCCGTACAGGCGGTCCCGCGTGACGCCGGGAGTGTCTTCGACAATTGCCAGCCTCTGGCCTACCAGCTTATTGAACAATGTGGATTTGCCGACATTCGGCCGCCCCACGATGGCTACGATGGGTTTTCCCATAGGTCTTCCTTTCTTTTGTATCAGGCTTCCGCAGTTTTCTCACTTCAGCAGGGCTTTCAGCAGCTCCCCGCCGTTCTGCGGCAGGATGCGCACGCGCACGCCCAACGCCTTTTCCAGCTGCTTGACAGTAACGTCGTCCAGGAATTTGTCCTTTTCCTCCCGCAGCATCACCTCGGGGATGCCCAGCGTATGGCTGCGCAGCTTCCCTTTCAGCTGTGCGATCAGGTCTGTGCCGGTGATAAGGCCCGCAACGCTGACGTTCCCGCCGAAAAAATCGTTCCGGATGCAGTGGACCGTCACCTTTACGTTGCGATGCAGGCTCTGGAGCGTATCCGCCAGCATGCGGATGAGCGGATACGCCAGCGTACCCGTGGCCACATCAATGGCGCGCGGCAGCAGCGTATGCTTTTGGTCCGGCAGCGCGTTCATGAACTCATCGTGCAGCAAGCGCCACATGCCTACGCCATTCTCCAGCTGTACATAATCATCGTAATATTCATCCGGCGGGATGGGCCTGCCCGCCAACAGAAACCATTCATCGCCGGGATACACCACGCGCACGCCGTACTGCCGCTTATATTTTTCACCGTACTCTTCAAGGATATCCAGCACCTCACAGGCGCTCTCCCTGTCGTACGGCTCCAACGGATACAGGCCGTCGCGGTAGCGTGTCAGGCCCGTGGGCACGGCCGCGATGCTGCGCACCGCCGGGTACAGGCCGCCCAGCTTTTCCAGGCTTTTGCGCAGGTGCCCGCCATCGTTGACGCCGCGGCACATCACAAGCTGGCAGTTCATCTCAATGCCCGCTCCGGCAAACTCGTCGATGTATTTCAGCACCTCGCCCGCGTGCCTGTTCGTCATCATTTTCACACGCAGCTCCGGTTCCACGGTATGCACGGAAATGTTGATGGGCGAGATGTGCATTTTTTTGATACGCTCCACTTCGTGGGCGTTCAGGTTCGTCAGCGTGATATAATTGCCGAACAGAAAAGACAGACGCTCGTCGTCGTCCTTGAAATACAGCGTCTCCCGCAGGCCGCTGGGGAGCTGGTCGATGAAGCAGAACATGCATTTGTTGCGGCAGGAGTGCTTTTTGTCGATGAGGTAGCTCTCGAAAGTGCACCCTAACGGCGCATACTCATCCTTTTCCACACAAACATATTCCAGCTTCGCGCCCCGCACCAGGGCCAGCTCCAGCTTCGGGCCGGAGGAAAAGAACTCATAGTCCAGCATATCGTTGATCTCGTTGCCGTCGATGGACAGCAGCGTGGCACCGGCAAGGCCCGCCTGCTCTGCAGGGGTACCCCTGTCCGCGCCCGTGATCTTTACCGCCATGTGCCCGCCTCCTTCTGCGGCAAAAATAAAAAGGAGAAGGATCGCTCCCTCTCCTTTTGCGGGAAGCTGATTACGCTTCCTTTTTGACGATTTCCTTGCCCTTGTAGTAGCCGCAATTGCCGCATACCTGGTGGGGAAGTTTGTATTCGCCGCACTGCGTGCACTTTGTCAGCGTGGGGGCGGTAAGCTTCCACACAGAGGAGCGCCGTTTATCACGTCTTGCCTTGGAAACCTTTCTCTTGGGTACTGCCACTATAAGCACCTCCTCATGATGTGAATCTAATCGTTGAGCAGTTGTTTCAATATAGAAAGCCTTTCGTCCACGGAACCGCTGGTTTCATGCCTGCAAGAGCATGGTTTTCGGTTGCCGCAAACCGGGCACAGCCCTGCACAATCGTCGCTGCAAAGCAGCACGGTGGGCACTTCGAGCACAAGCTCGGTGTACGCAAGCTCTCTTACGTCCAGCTTGCCGTCGGGCGTAAAGCTAAGCTCCGCATCCGGGTCGCTCAGATCCGCCTCGCGCACGCAATATGTCTTTATGACATGGAACCGCCGCGTACGTTCCTCCAGACACCGCGCACAGGCAAACGCCACATCCGCGGTGATATCCAGCGCGATCTCAAGCATCCGCCCCTGAAGCGTTGCAGTGATGCGCGCCTCCACCGTGCCCGGCACTGTATATCCCGGGAAATCTTCTTCGGAGAGATCCAGTTCCAGCGCTGCGGTGACAGGCTCGTCATACGTACCGAAAATCTTTTTGATGTCAAGCAGCATGATGAGCCTCCTCAAAGGTCGCCTAGTTATTATACCCATAATATGGGGGCTTGTCAAGACCATTTGCACAAAAACTTGCGTCGAATCTCACAGGAACAGGGGGCGCGGCCTGCCGCGCCCCCTGCCCTTGATGGCGTTTATTCTTATGCGTATTTTTTGACGCTCTCAGGCAGGACGTCCATGTCCGCCGACACGGTGACAACGACCTTTACGCCGTCGCCCGCAAGCACGTTCAGTTCGTCCAGCAGCTTGCCGAGGCCATCCAGATCGTGGTTGCCCAGCTTCAGCACGCCGTCCAGGTAGACCTCCACAATGTCGTAGTTGCCTGCCAGGATGCCGGCGATAAAGCCGTACAGCATGTCGTAACCGGAAATTTTATACTCGTCAACGTCGATCAGGCGCGCCGCGTGGTCAATATCATACGTGAGCTTCATGGATTTTTCAATGCATACAATATTGCCGGGGGTGGTTTTCGCGGAATCGTTGATCATGTCGATCATCTTTTTCGTTTTGCCGGAGCCTTTGCCACCAACAATCAATTGAATCATAGGAATAGCCTCCTTTATTTTAACACCGTCCGGTGTGATTAACGAAGTTTCGCCTCAAGCTCTGCTTTCTGGGCCTCGTAGCCGGGTTTGCCGAGCAGGGCGAACATGTTTTTCTTGTAGCTTTCCACGCCGGGCTGGTTAAAGGGGTTTACCCCAAGCATATAACCGCTGATGGCGCAGGCTTTCTCAAAGAAATAAATCAGATAGCCAAGGTCGGCCTCCGTCAGGCTGTCGACCTCCAGAATGATGTTGGGCACGCCGCCGTCGGTGTGGGCCAGAATGGTGCCCTCCATCGCCTTGCGGTTCACCACGCTCATATCCTGCCCGGCCAGGAAATCCAGGCCGTCGAAGTTGTCTGCGCTTTTTTCAATGTACAAATCGCGCTGAGGCTGTTTGATATCCACCACCGTCTCGAACATGATGCGCGCGCCGTCCTGCACGAACTGGCCCATGGAATGCAGATCGGTGGAAAAAATAACGCTGGCGGGGAACAGGCCCTTCTGGTCCTTGCCCTCGCTCTCGCCGAAAAGCTGTTTGTACCACTCGTTCATCATCGTGAAGTTCGGCTCATAGCAAGCCATCAGTTCCACGCTCTTTCCCTTGCGGTACAGGATATTGCGCGCCGCAGCATAGCGGTAGCACTCATTCTGCGTGCTGCACACAGCCAGTTCCTCCCGTGCTTTGGCGGCGCCCGCCATCAGCGCGTCGATGTCGCAGCCCGCGGCGGCGATGGGCAGCAGGCCTACAGCCGTCAGCACCGAATAGCGGCCTCCCACATCGTCCGGCACAACGAATGTTTCGTAGCCCTCGTCTGCGGAAAGTTCTTTCAGCGTGCCGCGCGCCTTGTCCGTTGTGGCGTAAATACGGCCTTTCGCTCCGTCCTTACCGTACTTTTTCTCCAGCAGGGCCTTAAAGATGCGGAACGCCAGCGCCGGCTCGGTCGTGGTGCCGGATTTGGAAATGACGTTCACGGAAATATCCTTGCCTTCGCAGGCATCCAGCACGCTCTGCAGATAGGCGGGGCTGATGGAATTGCCCACATAAAAAATCTGCGGCGTTCCCTTGCAGGTGTTGTTGTAAAGCGTTCCCTTCAGCGCTTCAATGGCGGCGCGGGCGCCCAGATAGCTGCCGCCGATTCCGATGACGACGAGCACGTCGCTGTCGGACTGGATCTTTGCCGCAGCCTTTTTGATGCGGACGAATTCTTCTTTATCATAATCCACCGGCAGATCCACCCAGCCCAGAAAATCGCTGCCGGGGCCGGTCTTGCCGTGCAACGTTTCGTGTGCCAGGCTGACCTGCGGGAAAATCGCGTCGAATTCATCGTCCGCGACGAATTTTGCAAGGTGTCTACCATTCATTTTGACACTCATTGAAAGCGCCTCCAACCATTCGTTTGATATATACTAAATATATAGGATAGGGCGGCGGGTGTCAAGCCGATATTGTGTATTTTCTACAATGTAAACAGCGCTTTTGTAAGAAGTGACAAGGCCGTGCCCCAGTCCATCTGCGGTACTTCGCTGCGGGTGGTGACGGGATATTCACCCAGTATTTCTTCCCCCGCCTTCAACGTTACGGAAGCCACCTGCGTGCCTGCCGCCACAGGTGCGTCCAGCTTTTCCGGAAGCACAACGGCCGCCGTCAGCGTCTGGCCCTCGCCTTTTTTCAGCAGCATCTTTTCCGGCACGGTGTAATCCAGCGCCACCTGCTGTTCCACGCCGCCCGTCACACGCAGCGTGTCCGCACGCCCGGCGATCTGGGGAAATGCGCCGGCTTCAAACGTGGCGAAGCCATAATCCAGCATTGCCGTGGCGGATTCAAAGCGCTCCTTGCTGGAGGGAGAGCCCAGTACCACGGCCAGCAGGCCCATACCGTCCCGTACCGCACTGGCCGAGATGCACACTCCCGCGCCGTTGGTGGTGCCCGTTTTGAGGCCTGTGATCCCCGCATAGCTCTTGAGCATTTTATTGGTGTTGGTGAGCTGCGTCTCGCCGCCCCGCAGCGTATCCATCCAGATTCCGGAATATTCCAGTATTTTGGGATGGCGCAGCAGCGCCAGAGACATGGCGGCCACGTCCCGCGCGCTGGAATAATGCCCCTCGGCGTCGAGGCCGCAGGCGTTTACAAAACGGGTATGCGTCATGCCCAGCTCCGCCGCGCGGGCGTTCATCATTTCAGCGAACACCGGCTCGGAGCCGCCCACAAATTCCGCCACGGCAACGGCCGCGTCGTTGGCGCTGCACACGCAGATGGCCTTGATAAGCTCATCCAGAGTGAACTGCTCGCCCGGCTCCAGCCAGATCTGGCTGCCGCCCATATTAAAAGCATGCTCACTGATGGGTACGATATCCGTCATGGAAATCTTCCCCGCCTCCACTGCCTCCAGTGTGAGCAGCAGCGTCATGATCTTGGTGATAGACGCCATGGGCACCTCGGCATCCGGCTCTTTTTCATACAGGATGTCGCCGGTGTCGATGGAAATGAGGATCGCGTTGCGGCACGGGATATCCAACTGCGGTTTTGCGAAGCGCGGGTTTTCCTGCACCGACGTGGCAATGGTCTCGTGCGGGTTGGCCGCGCCGGTCCCCGCGGCGCTGTCCTGTTGTGCGGCGTCCGCGCCGGGCAGCGTTGTTTCCTCCTGTGCGCCGTCCTGCGCGGATACTGCTGCGGGCAGATCCTCGGGCGGCTCCTCCGCTGTGGCCAGCGCCGCAGGGGCAAAGCACGAAAAGGAAAGCGCGGCCAGCAAAACGACTGCCGGCAGCCGCATCCCATTTTTCCGTTCCATCATAACCATCCTCCTCAGTTTCGCGGTCTTTCAATCATCTATATGAAACATGCACGCCCCGCATGCGTGGATGTCCGCACTGCTCTTGTGATTTCGGCGCGGTTTTTGTATAATAGCTTCATGACCGCCACTCCAAAACGCCGGGAAATCGCCCTGCGTTTCGGGCGCGGCCTGATCTGAGGTGAAATTTTGAAAGTTGCATTTTATACGCTGGGCTGCAAGGTGAACCAAAACGAAACGGGCGCGCTGGCCCAGCTTTTTTATGAAAACGGCTTCGAGCCCGCGCCGGACGGCGGGGAAGCGGATGTGTATATCGTGAACAGCTGCACCGTGACGGCGGGCGGCGACAAAAAAAGCCGCCAGTGGCTGCGCCGCGCCAAGCGGCGGAACCCCGGCGCGGTGACCGTGCTGACGGGCTGCTTTCCTCAGGCCTTTCCCGGGGAAGCGCTGGCTGTAGAGGAAGCGGACATCATCACAGGCTCCGGCGCGCGCCGCCGCGTGCTGGACAACGTGCTGCGCTTTTTGCAGGAGGGTGGCCGTATTGTGGACATTGCGCCCCATGAAAAATCCGAACGCTTCGAGGAACTTCCCATGGAACGTCTGGAGGGGCATACCCGTGCCTTCATGAAAATAGAGGACGGCTGCAACCGGCGCTGTGCCTACTGTGTCATTCCGCGCGCCCGGGGCAGCGTGCGCAGCCGCGCCGAGGAAAGCATCCTCGGCGAGCTGGCCGCACTGGCAAAGGGCGGATACGCCGAGGTGGTGTTTTCCGGCATCAACCTCTCCAGCTACGGCCGGGACACCGGAACAGATCTGGCCGAGATCGTGGAAAAGGCGGCGCAGGTGCCGGGCATCCGCCGCATTCGCCTGGGGAGCCTGGAGCCTGACCTTATGACAGAAGAAATGATCGCCCGCATGGCACGCGTTCCGGCTTTGTGCCCCCAATTCCACCTTTCGCTGCAAAGCGGCTGCGACGCCACGCTGCGGCGCATGCGCCGCATTTACGACACCGCGGGCTATCGCGCAGTGGTGGAAAAGCTGCGGGCCGCGTTCCCGGGCGCGTCTTTCACCACGGACATCATCGTGGGGTTTCCCGGCGAGACCGAGGCGGATTTTGAGGAGAGCGCGGCCTTTGTCCGTGAGATTGGCTTTTTGAAGGTGCATGTGTTCAGTTTTTCCCGCCGGGCCGGCACGCCCGCTTACGATATGCCGGACCAGATAGACGAAGCAGAAAAAGCGCGCCGCAGCCACCGGCTGCAGGCCGAGGCGGACGCTGTGCGCGCCCGAGTCATCGCCGGAATGGAGGGACGTCCTGTCGAGGTGCTGCTGGAAAAGCCGGTGAACAACACGCTGTTCACCGGGTACACCCGGGAGTATGTCCCCGTCCTGCTGAAGGCCCCCGGGCACAGACAGGGCGGCATCGTGCACGCGGTGCTGGGCGCGTTCGACGGCACGCGCTGCACCGCAGCTCTGGCCGAATGAGCGCCGCCGTTTTCAATCAGAATGCCGCAGCCCCGCCCCGCGCATTTCGGGCGGGGCTTTTCTGTGCCCGTGAATACTGAAGATCTGTGAAAAAATGTGGAAATCCCCCGCGCTTGCTTGTGTGTCGCCGTTTTTTGTATTATGTTAAAAGGAAGGCCCCCGCGCCGCACTGCGGCGGACGGACGGCCACGGAAAGGAGGGTGCGCGGCATGCGCGCCGGAATAAAATCCATTCTGCTCATACTGGCCTGTGCCGTGCTGTTCGGCGCCGGGTTTCGTCCCCGCCCCCTGCCCGCCGCCGCTTATGCCGCGACGGGATATTCCTTCGCAGGAGCATTGCGCGCCTGGAAAGAATCTCTGGGTCCGCCTCTGCCGGAGGCCGTTCTGCTGGACGTCCCCGTTGTTTACCAGTGGCCCGAAATGCCCAACGGCTGCGAAGCCACCGCGCTGACAATGCTGCTGCAATATTATGGATTTGCCGCCGATAAGCTCTCCGTTGCATACGATTATATCCCCCGCTCGGACTTCACCTACACCTGGTTTTCCACCTACGGGCCGGACCCTGCCTCCGCCTACGCAGGCGATCCGGCGCTGTTCGGCTTTTACTGCCTGGCCCCTGCCGTGGCCGAAGGAGCAAACCGTTATCTTGCGGAACAGGACAGCACGCTGCGCGCGGTGGATATCAGCGGCGCGGACGGTTACGTGCTCCGAAGGAGCATCGCTCAGGGACGGCCGGTGGTGGTCTGGGCGACCATCGGCTTTGAGCCCTTGGTGTACAGCGATTATTCCTGGCGGCTGTATTCAGACAGCTCCGTCTACCATCCCTACAAAAACCTGCACTGTCTTGTGGTATGCGGCTACGACGCGGACTATTTTTATATCCGCGATCCGTTATACGGCGCGCTGCAGATCGAATGCGGCACCTTCCTGCTGCGCTACGCGGAAATGGAACGCCGTGCAGTCGTGCTCAGCGAAGCGCCGCCGGATGCGTCCGCTCTGTATCCGGGAGGTGCAAGGCTCTCGTAAGCCCCACTGTAAAAACAAAAAACGAAAAGCGTCCGGCTGCTTTGACGGAACACCGCCAAAGCAGCCGGACGCTTGATTTTCCAGCGCTGCAAATAAAACCTTTTCCTGATGTCTACAGCCCCGGGACAGCCCGCATGCCCGAAACCGCCATCCGGCCGCTTCACTTCATTCCGCGTCCAACGCAGGTTCCCCTACGGCCAAAGGAGGCGTTTCGCCGCGTTCCAAAGCAAGCATAGCTGCTTCGGCCCGCAGCTGCAGATCCCGCGCGGCCTGTTTTTTCGGCAGCGATGCATCCGCGTACAGCGGCGCGCCGATGCGCAGCGTAAAACAGGGCTTTTTGCGCCACGCCCAAAGGCCACGGGCCGGACGCCGGCACAGCATCATGGGCACCACCGGACAGCCTGCACGCACCGCGGTGGCAAACGCACCCGGATGGAACGCCCGCAGGCCTTCATGGTACGGCACCAGCATGCCCTCCGGGTAAAAATGCACGAAAGCGCCGCCGCGGATACGCGCTTCCATGCCGCGCTCCAGCGCCGCCATTCCGTGGATATCATCCGGCAGCGGCACGCCTCCGCAGAAGCGGATGAGCCAGCCTGTAAATGGCTTTTGCAGGTTGGACGCCAAGCTGATAAACCACAGCCTGTAGGGAAACAGCGCCACCTTTGCCATGGTGCAATCCAGCGGATGAACATGGTTCATTATGCTGACCGCACCGCCCTGCACGGCGTCGAGATTTTCCCGGCCTTCGATCCTGGCGCCCAGCCAAAGGCGGTCCAGCAGCCACAGGATGGGAGAAAGCAGCGTGGTGAACAGCCAGAACAACAGCGTGCGCACTGTACCGCCCTGACAGAAATTGCGCCGGATGGCCTCGCAGCTGGGGCTTGTGCAGCGCCGCCAGCGGCTGAGGGGCACCTTGCGGTAGCCTTTGCGCCGCTTGTCCCGGATTGCCGAGGCGTACATCTCCTCGGCGCGGGCCACACAGGCTTCCACACGATTCTCATCCTGCCGGAGCGCGTACTGTTCGGCATAAGCGCGTTTTTCCTCCGGATGCTCCACCCAGTAATCGATCCTGCGCGCAAGATCATCCGCGTCGCCCGCACGGAACAGGCTCTCCGCGCACAGCGCGAACTGGCCGGTGGCGGAAAGCGGCGAATCCGAGATGACCGGCACCAGCCCGCAGGCCAGCGCCTCCATACAGCTGATACCCTCGATCTCGGCGTCGGAGGCATGGACGTAAAGGTCGCACATATTGATGAGCCGGCGCAGCTCGTCCTGGCCGTAGAAGCCGAACACGGGCGGATGCGCCAGCCCCGCGGCAAGCTTGCGGTATGCCTTTTCCTTAGGGCCCTTGCCCGCAAATACCAGCTGGAGCCTGTCTGCATATTTGCTGCGTTTCGCAGCCTCTATGATCAGATCCTGCCGTTTTTCGCCGGAAAGGCGGCCGATCATCAAAATCGTGAACCTTCCCTCCAGCTCCGGTGCGCGCGGCACCTGCGCGGGACGAAACGCGTCCGCAACACCGTTGGAGATGACCCACAGCTTCGCGCCGTAGCCATGGCTCTCCAGCTGCCGGGCGATAAAAGCGCTGGGACAGTGGATATGGTCGAACCGGTTGTAAAACACCTTGTAGAACCACCAGTACAGGAAATCATTCACGCGCCTGTTTTTGCCCAAAAAAATGCTGGAGGTGATATTCTCCGGCTGCACGTGAAAGGCCGCCACTGTGGGAATGCCCATCTGGCGGGCCAGTTCCTCTCCCCTGCGGCAAAAGCGGAACGGCATATAAAAGTGCACGATATCGGCGTCCTTGAAGGCCGTGTAATATGCCTCTTCATCGGGCTTCGCAAAGCACATGCCCTGGCTTTCGATGAGCTTCTGGAACACCGGGATACGGTGCACCGGAGCGCATATCTTGCCCTCGCACGGCGCGCCGCCCGCAAGAATGACAACCTCGTGCCCGCGCCTGCGCAGCTGGCCCGCAAAGCGCCGCGCCGTCACAGTGGTGCCGTTGTTTGAATCGTCGAACTGGTCGATCACCAAAACAATTTTCATTCAGAGCCTCCATTGCCCGGGGCGTTTTTACGCTCCAATATCTGCTGCAAAAGCAGTGCGGCGCGCGCTTTGCGCCGCTTTGTTTCCTCCGGCGCGGCACTCCATACGCCGTCCCTGCGCTCCAGCACATCCCCCTGCGCCGCACCGGACGGCAGGTCTGCCGCAGGCACGAACGCACTGCCGCCCGCGTCATCCACCAGACGCGCCGTTCCGTTTTCCAACGCGTCCACAGAATAATACATCACGCCGCCTCCTGTCTGCTTACGGCCATCTGCAAGACCCCCGCCTTGTCTACATACGCAATGATTGTTCCCTCCGTATCGGTACGGTAGACCTGCGCCCCCACATTTGCAAACGCGGCCAGCGCCTCGCTGTGGGGATGTCCGTAGGAATTGCCCGCGCCGCAGGAGACCACAACGGCCTGCGGGCGCACCGCATCCAGAAATGCCTGGGTATTGGACGTGGACGAGCCGTGATGCGCCGCTTTGAAAACATCCGCATGTACATCCGCGCCGCTTGCCAGCACCGCGTCCTCCACGGCCTTTTCGCCGTCGCCGCTGGACAGGCAGCGCAGGCCCGGCGCCTCAAACAGCGTCACCAGAGAGATATCGTTGAGATTTTCCGCGGCCACACCGTCGCCCAGCACCGTGAGCGTCCCTTCTCCCAGCGGGAACACATCTCCCGCGCGGGCCGTCACAGTGGAGATTTGCTTTTCCCGGATGGCGTCCAGCAGATTCAGGAAGGTGGATGTAGTGGGCATCGGCGCTTTTGCAAAATCCGGCAGCACGGCCCTGTCCACAGGGAACGCATCCAGCACGGCCTGCATGCCGCCTATATGGTCCGCATGGGGATGCGTCATCACCAGCAGGTCCAGCTTTGCAACGCCTGCGGCCTGCAAGTACGCCACCAGCCCGTCCGCCGCTTCCCGCTCGCCTGCGTCGATGAGTGCGAATGCGCCGTTCTGTTCCAGCAGAACAGCGTCTCCCTGCCCCACGTCGATAAAATGTACTTTTGTAGCCGCGCCCGCCGCTTCCTCCGGCAGATGCGGCACGGGCGCGGCTACGCCGAACCAGCTGTACAGCTGCTGCCAGGTGGGCATCGCGCCGCCGTTTTCCTCACTGAGGCTGATAACGGCTGCCAACAGCACCAGCACCGCGACAATGCCGCACAGCACCGCCGTCAGCGCTTTTTCAAATTTTTCCTTCCGCTGTTTTTTCTTTCTCCTGCTTGCCGCCATGTGCCTGCTCCTTTATCTGGTCTGCCTGCCGTGCGCGCGCCGTTTGTGCTGCCGCCATGCCGCTGCACACCGCCCGCAGGCTGCGGGCGCGCCGCGCTGCACGGCCGTGTGCCCGCGCTTTTCCCAGCCCCGCGCCCGCCGCACAAAAGCGGGATCAGGTCCTCCCGATGAGCCAGCTGCAGCGCCTTGCGCACCCGCGGCGTGTTCTTCGGCTCGTAATATTGCAGCAGCGCGCGCTGCATGGCTTTTTCCTCCGGCGTTTTCGCCACATACACCGGCTTGAGCGTGTACGGGTCCAGCCCGGTGTAGAACATGCAGGTGGACACCGTGCCCGGCGTGGGATAAAAATCCTGCACCTGCTCGGGCCTGATGTTGTTTTTATACAGATATTCAGCCAGCGTCACCGCGTCCCGCAGTGTACTTCCCGGATGGCTGCTCATCAGGTAGGGCACCAGATATTGTTTCTTTCCCGCCTGCTTCGTCAGCTCATAGAACCGCTTGGAAAATTTGTTGTACACCTCGATGGGCGGCTTTCCCATATAACGCAGCGTATCCGGCGCGCAGTGCTCGGGCGCCACCTTCAGCTGCCCGCTCACATGATGCTCCACCAGCTCTTTGAAAAAGCTCTCGTCTTTATCGCGAATGAGGTAATCATAGCGGATGCCGCTGCGGATGAACACCTTTTTCACACCCGGCAGTGCGCGCAGCCTGCGCAGGATGCCCAGATATTCCCTGTGGTCCACGATGATCTTGCCGCAGGGCTGCGGCGCCAGGCAGTGCTTGCCGCCCGCGCACATCCCGTTTTTCATCTGCTCTTTGCAGCTGGGCAGGCGGAAGTTTGCAGTGGGGCCGCCCACGTCATGAATGTACCCCTTGAAACCCGGCGCATGCGTCATGGCCTCGGCCTCGCGCACCACGCTGTCCGCGCTGCGCGAGGTGACCCTGCGCCCCTGATGGAGCTGGATGGCGCAGAAATTACAGCCGCCGAAGCAGCCGCGGTTATGGATGATGGAAAATTCCACCTCTTCAATGGCAGGCACGCCGCCCAGCGCTTCGTAGGAGGGATGATAGCGCCGCGTAAAGGGAAGCGCATACACGGCGTCCAGCTCCCGCCGGGTGAGCGGCGCCGCCGGGATGTTCTGCACCAGATACTGCTCCGATTGTTTTTGCACCACGGGCTTGCCCGAGACAACGTCCTGGTTGTCCATCTGGATGCGGCAGGCTCTGGCATATGCCGTCTTGTCCGCGCGCACTTTGGCAAAAGAGGCGCACTCCACATAAGACGCGGGCAGACCGGCGAAATCCGTCAGATAACAGGTCCCCGCAACGCCGGTGATCTCCTCCACCGGCTCCCCGGCCGCCAGTCTCCGTGCAATCTCCGCCGTCTGGCGTTCCCCCATGCCGAAGGAAACGATATCCGCCCCGCTGCTCTCGACGATGCTGGGCAGCACATCATCCAGCCAATAGTCGTAGTGGGCAAAGCGGCGAAGCGACGCCTCCAACCCTCCCAGAATGACCGGAAGATCCGGGTAAGCCTGCTTTGCCAGCTGCGTGTAAACGGTGGCGCTGCGGTCCGGCCGCTTGCCTGCCGCACCGCCCGGTGTGTATTCGTCCTGGGCGCGGCGGATCTTTGCCACCGAATAGTGCGCCACCATACTGTCCACATTGCCGCCGCCGATGAAAAACCCGTAGCGGGGACGGCCGAACTCCTTCATGCTTTCGCAGGTGGTGAAATCCGGCTGGGAAAGAACGCCCACGCGGTAACCCTCGGCCTCCAGCAGACGCGAAATAATGGCCGCGCCGAAGCTGGGGTGGTCCACATAGGCGTCCCCCGTTACCAGCACGAAATCCACGTCCCGCCATCCCCTGGCAAGCATATCGGCTTTGCAGACAGGCAGAAACTCCTCCGCAGCCGGATTTTTTGTATTCTCACTCATAAAACGATCCTTTTCCGTTTCCGTATTCACTGTGCTTTCCAAAATCCCGGCGGACAAAACCGCAAATGCAGGGCGGACCAGTCCGCCCTGCATCCGGTATCTCCTGTCAGACCTCCGGCGTCGAATCCGACGCCTGCTGCATCGTCATCTCGATCCACTGCTGGCGGGTGATGAGCACCTGCCGCGGCTTCGAGCCTTCGTACGGGCCGATGATGTGCAGCTGTTCCATCTCGTCCATGATGCGGGCCGCCCGGGCGTAGCCCAGCTTGCAGCGCCGCTGCAAAAGACTTGTAGACGCCTGTCCCGCGTCGATAACGACCTCCACGGCTGTTTTGAGCATCGGGTCCTGGCTGTCGTCCTCGTCCCCGCTGTCGCCCGCGCCCTTTTCAGGTACCGCGCGCTTGTCCATCTCCTGGATCATCTCCTCGCTGTAATCAGCGGAAGAGTGCTTTTTGATGAAGTTCAACACGTCGCTGATCTCTTCGTCGCGCACATAAGTCCCCTGGATGCGGACGGGCTTGCTTGCGCCGACAGGCATGAACAGCATGTCGCCCATGCCCAGCAGCTTTTCCGCGCCGCCCGCGTCCAGAATGGTGCGGCTGTCGATCTGGCTGCTGACGGCGAAAGCGATGCGGCTGGGGATATTGGCCTTGATAAGGCCCGTGATGACGTCCACCGAGGGGCGCTGCGTGGCCACGATAAGGTGCATGCCCGCCGCACGCGCTTTCTGGGCAATGCGGCAGATATAGTCCTCCACTTCCTTGCCGGCCACCATCATCAGGTCGGCCAGCTCATCGATGACGATGGCGATGTAGGGCAGTTTCTCCATGCCCTCCGTCTCTGCGGCCATGCGGTTATAGCTCTTGATGTCGCGCACGTTGGTCTCCGCGAACAGGTGGTAACGCTTTTCCATTTCGCCCACGGCCGCGCCAAGCGCGCCCGCAGCCTTCCGCGGTTCAGTGACGACGGGCATCAGCAGGTGCGGGATGCCGTTATACTCGGCCAGCTCCACCACCTTGGGGTCGATCATAATGAGTTTCAGATCCTCAGGAGAGGATTTGTACAAAAAGCTCATAACAATGGCGTTGATGCACACGGATTTGCCGCTGCCCGTGCTGCCTGCGATGAGCAGATGCGGCATCTTGGTCAGGTCCGCCACCTGGCATGCGCCCGCAATGTCTTTACCCAAGGCCAGCGTAAGCGGCGAAGCGCTTTTGGTGAATACGGGCGATTCCAGAATGCTGCGGATGCTGACGGATGTGGAGTTGCGGTTGGGCACCTCGATCCCCACGGCCGCCTTGCCCGGGATGGGCGCTTCGATGCGAACGCCCGCCGTAGCAAGGTTGAGCGCGATGTCATCCGCCAGGCCCGTGATGCGGCTGATCTTTACGCCCGCAAGAGGCTGCAGCTCGTACCGGGTGACAGACGGCCCGCGGCTGATATCCATCATACGCGTCTGTACGCCGAAGCTGGACAGTGTTTTCACCAGCAGATCCGCGTTGTGTGTCAGCTCCTCTTCCACGCCCTTTTCATCCGTGGGCTGCTGCTTGCGGAAAAGGCTCAGAGGAGGATAAGCGTAGCCCGTCTCGCCTTCGCCCGCGGCGGGCGCTATGGTAAGCTGGTCGTTGGCATCCACCACAAGCTCCGGCGCGGGGCCCGCCGCCTTTTTCACAAGGCTCGCCAGCGCGTCTTCCGCGCTCTCCTGCACAGGGGGCTCCTGCTGCGGCTGCACGGGCGCGGAGGCTTCTTCCTCCTGCGGTACAGTGCGGCTGCCCGCCGCGGCGGTGTACCCCCCGGGCGCGGCCGCCGCAGGAGCGGACGGCGCGGGGACGCCCGCGGGCGCCGCCGTGCGTGGCTGACGCGGTTTGCCGGGATACATGCCGAAGGTCCCGCCGGGACCAATGACAGGCTTCTCGTCCTCTTTCAGTTCAGTACTGCTGACAGCCTCGCCGCCAATGTCGATATCAATGGCCGCACGGCGTTTGCGTCCGCTGCGCGCGGCTTCGTAGGCCGCTGCATCCATGTCGAAGGGCGGGACATCGTCCCCGGCGGGCAGCGGATGCCGCCGCGCTTCTTCCTCAGCCGCAAGGCGGGCCTGCTCGGCCTCCTGTGCGCGCGCTTCGCGCAGCTGGGCACGTGCATCGGCGCGCCGGTCCATGGAATCCTTCATGCGGCCCGCATGGCCGGAGAAGAAGTACCAGATATCCGCAGGCGTGACGCCTGTGAACAGCATCAGACCCATCAGCATGAAGATTACAATGAGGATATTTGCCCCCGGGCGGCCGCACAGCAGCAGCAGCGTCCAGCCGAACACCGCGCCCAGCATGCCGCCGCCGAGCCCCCATTCCGACGCGCCGGTGCTGCGCAGCACCGCCATGCCCTCCCAGAAACCCAGGCCCGTGAGGTCTGTTTTTGAAAAAATAAGGAACGTGCCGCACACCAGCATCAGCACCAGAAGCGCCTTTGCCAGCTTGCCTTTCACCGGGCGCTCACAGGCCACCAATACGGCAATGTACAAAAGCATGGGCGCCAGCACATAACTGCCCACGCCGAACACGCCGAACAGGATGTTCGTGCGCACCCAGTTCCACACCGACGCGCCCGGGACCACGATCAGCGCGAACACCAGCACGCCGATGCCAAACAGAAGGATGCTCCACCTGGCGTTCATATCGGGCTTCGGCTTCGCACGCCGCCTGCCCCCGCGCTGGCCGGAGCCGCGCGTATTCGTCTTTGTATTTGTTTTTCTTGCCCTGTTTGTCGATGCCATAGCTTGTCCGATACCCCTGTATGTACCCGGCGCGGCCCAAACGCCCCGCCGGATGGATTTTTTCATGCGCCGCATGCATGGCTTTTGCGCATTTTTGCACACTGATACTTGTACATTGTACCACCAAACGCTCCGCTTGTACAGTTGGAACCGTTGCGGCTGCATGCTTTTGTACGCCCTTGCGGCAGGCCCGCACGGGTCTTGGCATCATTTCCCAGCACTGTGCGCGCGCGGCGCACGGCGCGGCTTTCCTCCGGCTTTCCGCTGCTCCGGCGCGCCGTCGCGCGGGGCTTCGATGGCGCGGTACAAATAATGCAGCGCGTCGCCCAAACCGCCCAGCTCATCGATGAGGCCTTCCGCCACAGCTGTTTCTCCATCCACCACGCTGCCCATGTCCATCACCAGCTCACCCGTGTGCATCATCAATTCGGTGAAACGCGCCTCGCTGATATGGGAATGGCCCGCCACAAAGCCCGTAATGCGCTGCTGCATCTGCTCGAAATAGCGCATGGTCTGGGGCACACCCAGCACCAGGCCCGAGTGACGCACCGGGTGCACCGTCATGGTGGCCGTGGGCACGATGAAGCTGCGCCGTGCCGATACAGCAAGCGGAATGCCGATGGAATGCCCGCCGCCCAGCACCAGCGTGGCGCTGGGCTTCGTGATGCCGCTGATGAGCTCCGCCAGCGCCAGGCCCGCCTCCACATCGCCGCCCACCGTGTTCAGGATGACGAGCAGCCCCTCCACTTCCGGGTCTTCTTCAATGGAAACGAGCTGTGGAATGACATGCTCGTACTTGGTGGTCTTTTGCGTCTGAGGCGCGATGGAATGTCCCTCGATCTGCCCGATGACCGTCAGGCAATGGATGGCATGCCTTCCCTTTGTGCGCAGCACAGAGCCTGTCTCCAGTATATAATCCTTTTCAAAGCGTGCTTTGTCGGTTTCCGCCTCTGTTTCCTCGCTGTCCTGCGGCTGCGCTTTTGTTTTCGTATCGCTGTTCATGGTCTCCCGCCTTTCGCTTTTTCCCTTATGTTTCCCTGCCGCGCCGTGTTTTATCGCCTTTCCGCGCAAAAATAGCAATGCATTTTATTTTTGCCTTACACGGTGCGGCGCACCCGTTTTTCACAGCCGTTTCATTGACAATAACTTATCAAACAGGTATTATAAATAAGTATATAACCATACTGTGCATATGCGCCCGCGCGGCGGGCGGCAGCGCAGGAAAACTGGAGAGGGGTTTTGGAATGGGACAGACCATCGCACAGAAGATCATCGCCGCACACCTCGTTGACGGCAAAATGGAGCCGGGCTGCGAGGTGGGCCTGCGCATCGACCAGACACTCACACAGGACGCCACGGGCACCATGGCATATCTGGAATATGAGGCCATGGGTATCCCCCGTGTGCGCACGGAGCTTTCCGTCGCTTATATCGACCACAACACGCTGCAAAGCGGCTTTATGAACGCCGACGACCACCGTTTCATCCGCACCATCGCCAAAAAGATCGGCGTGCGCTACTCCCGCCCGGGCAACGGCATCTGCCATCAGGTGCATCTGGAACGCTTCGCCAAACCCGGCAAAACGCTCATCGGCTCCGACAGCCACACGCCTACGGCGGGCGGCATCGGCAGCCTTGCCATGGGTGCGGGCGGTCTGGACGTGGCCGTGGCCATGGGCGGCGGCGCGTATTATATCCCCTATCCAAAAGCGACGCTGGTAAAGCTTTCCGGCGCGCTGCGCCCCATGGTGAGCGCCAAGGACGTCATCCTTGAGGTGCTGCGTGTGATGAGCGTAAAGGGCGGTGTGGGCAAAATCGTGGAATACGGCGGCGAGGGCGTAAAAAACCTGACGGTGCCCCAGCGCGCCACCATCACCAATATGGGCGCGGAGCTGGGCGCTACAACCTCCATTTTTCCAAGCGACGAAGTCACCCATGCCTTTCTGAAGGCGCAGGGGCGCGAAGAGGATTATATGCCGCTGGCCGCCGACGCGGACGCCGTGTACGACGAGGTCATTGAGATCGACCTTTCCGCGCTGGAGCCTCTGGCCGCGTGCCCGCACAGCCCGGACAATGTGAAGCCCGTGCGCAGCCTTTCCATGACGAAGGTAGACCAAGTGTGCATCGGCAGCTGCACCAACTCCAGCTATGCGGATCTGATGACCGTGGCCGAGATCCTGAAGGGCAAAACGGTATCTCCCGAAGTGAGCCTTGCCATTGCGCCGGGCAGCCGCCAGGTGCTGGCAATGCTGAGCGCGAACGGCGCGCTCACCGCCCTGCTGGACGCGGGCGCGCGCATTCTGGAAAGCGCCTGCGGCCCCTGCATCGGCATGGGCCAAAGCCCCAACTCCGCGGGCGTTTCCCTGCGCACGTTCAACCGCAACTTCGAGGGCCGCAGCGGAACGCGGGACGCCGGCGTATACCTTGTAAGCCCTGAAACGGCGGCTGTGAGCTGCCTGACGGGGTATATCACCGACCCCACCTCCGTGCCTGCGGCCGCGCCCGTCGCCATGCCGGAGGCCTTTCCCATCAACGATAACATGGTGGATCTGCCCGCCTCTGAGGACGAATATGAAAGCGTCGAGGTGCTGCGCGGGCCGAATATCAAGCCCCTGCCCGTGGCGCAGCCTCTGACAGACACAATGGAGCTGCCCTGCCTGCTGAAGGTGGGCGACAATATCACCACGGACCATATCATGCCCGCCGGCAGCAAGATCCTGCCTTACCGCAGCAATATCCCGCATCTGGCAAACTACTGCTTTGAAGTGTGCGACCCCGAATTCCCCGCGCGCGCCATGGCGGCAGAGGGCGGCTTTATCGTGGGAGGCGCCAACTATGGCCAGGGCTCCAGCCGTGAACACGCGGCGCTGGTGCCGCTGTATCTGGGCATCCGCGCGGTCGTCACCGTCAGCTTTGCGCGCATCCATAAGGCGAACCTGGTGAACGCGGGCATCCTGCCGCTGGAATTCGAGAATGCCGCAGATTATGAAAAGATCTCCCTGGGAGACACGCTGGAGCTTTCCGGCGTGATCGCGGGCATCGAAAACGGCGCGGTAACGCTGACGAACAAGACCACGGGCTGCGTCATCCCCCTGCGCTGCGACATCAGCGCGCGCCAGGCGCAGATCATCCGCGCGGGAGGCCTTTTGAACTACACCCGCGAAAAAAACCGGTAAACACCGGCATTTCCGCGCCGCGCCGCCTTTCGCGGCATGTGCGGCGGCAAAAAATAAACGACAACGGAGGCACGCAAATTGGAAAACATCACTGCTGCAAAAGAAAAATTCGGCGCGCTGATCGAGGCGCAGAAAAAACGGGTGGCCGCCATGCGGGCACAGGGAGATTTTGTGGATTACGCGGCACTGCCGCAGATCGTCATTGGCGTATGCGGCGGCGACGGCATCGGCCCGACCATTACCCATGAGGCCGAGCGCGTGCTGCGCTTTCTTTTGAAAGACGAGGTGGAAAGGGGCAAGGTGGCGTTCAAGGAGATCGACGGCCTGACCATCGAGAACCGCGCCGCCCACATGAAGGCCATCCCCGACGACGTACTGGCCGAACTGAAGGCCTGCCACGTCATCCTGAAAGGGCCTACCACCACCCCCCGCGCAGGCGACGAATGGCCCAACATCGAAAGCGCCAACGTTGCCATGCGCAAAGAGCTGGATCTGTTCGCCAACGTACGGCCCGTGAAGGTGCCCGAGGAAGGCATCGACTGGACGTTCTTCCGTGAGAACACCGAGGGCGCGTACACCCTGGGCAGCTGCGGCTTCGAGACCGAGGACGGCATCTCTGTGGATTTCACCATCACTACCACTGACGGCACGCAGCGCATTGCAGAGCTTGCGTATGATTTTGCCAGGAAAAACCACAAAACCCGCGTGTCCATCGTTACCAAAGCCAACATCATCAAGGCCACGGACGGCAAGTTTTTGAAGCTCTGCCAGGCCGTGGGGGAAAAATACCCTGAAATCACCACGGACGACTGGTATATCGACATCATGACGGCCAAGCTGGTGGACAAAAAGCGCCGCACCGATTTTCAGGTGTTCGTGCTGCCCAACCTGTACGGCGACATCATCACTGACGAAGCGGCCGAATTCCAGGGCGGCGTAGGCACGGCGGGCAGCGGCAACATCGGCAAGCGCTACGCCATGTTTGAGGCCATTCACGGCTCGGCGCCGCGCATGGTGAAGGAGGGACGCGCCCAGTACGCAGACCCGTGCAGCATGCTGCGCGCCAGCGTGATGCTGCTGTCCCACATCGGATACCAGGCCCAGGCGGACAAGCTCACCGCCGCGCTGGACAAATGCATGTTCACGGAAAAGGCGCTCACCGTCACGGGCCGCGACACCGGCTGCACCTGCACCGAGTTCGGCGATTACGTGATGCGCACCATCGAGACCCTTTAATTTAGACGAAAAGAAGTTGGTGAAGACAATGGCGGCGCAAAACCAGAATAAAGTCTCCCTTCCCGTCATCAAGCGGCTGCCGAAATACTACCGCTATATTTCGGACATGCACAACAACGGCATCGTGAAGGTGTCTTCCAGTGAGCTTGCCCGAATGATGGGCACCACAGCCTCACAGGTCCGGCAGGATTTCAACTGCTTCGGCGGTTTCGGCCAACAGGGCATCGGCTACCATGTGGATGTGCTGCTCAGCGAGATATCCAAGCTGCTGTTCAGTGAAAAGAATCTCAACGCAGTGCTCATCGGTACAGGCCGTCTGGGCCGCGCCATATCCGGCTATCTTTCCGCCGAGGCCCGGGGCTATCACCTGATGGCCGCATTCGACAAAAGCCCGGACGAGATTGGCCGGGAGCTGCAGTGCGGCGTGATGGTGCAGGACGTGGCCGAGCTGGCCGCTTTCTGCGCCGCACACCACCCGGACGTAGCGGTGCTTTGCATCCCGCGCGCGGGCGCGAAGGCCGTAGCCCCCACGCTGGTGGAGGCCGGTGTAAAGGGCTACTGGAACTTCAGCCACTACGACCTCTCGGTGGACTACGAGGGTATCACGGTGGAGAACGTCCACCTGGGTGACAGCCTGATGAGCCTGGGCTACCGTGTGCGCAACGATTAAAACGACAGGATAGGGACGGTCTTACCAAATGGCAAAGCTATATTTCCGATACGGCGCCATGAACAGCGGCAAGAGCACCGCGCTGATGCAGGTAGCCTACAACTACGAAGAGCGCGGCATGCGCGTGCTTATCATGAAGCCCTCCATAGATACCAAAGGCGGCGAAAAGCTGATGTCCCGCCTGGGTGTGGAGCGGCGTGTTGACATCGCGGTGCGGCCGGATATGGACCCGTTGGCGCTGGTGCGCGCGGATATTGCAAAAAACGGGCCTCTTGCCTGCGTTCTGACGGACGAAAGCCAGTTTTTCACGTCATGGCAGGCCGAACAGCTTTTCATGGTGACTGTGGCGCTGAACGTGCCGGTCATCTGCTACGGCCTGCGGGCGGATTTTTCCCTGCAGGGTTTTCCCGGTTCCACCCGTCTGCTGGAGCTTGCCCACAACATCGAAGAGATGAAAACCATCTGCCAGTGCGGGCGCAAGGCAATGTTCAACGGCCGCAAGGTAAATGGAAAATTTGTGTTTGAAGGCGCACAGGTGGCCATTGACATGGAAAACAATGTGCAGTACGAATCGCTGTGTCCCCAGTGCTATTTCCGCGAACGGGACAAGTTTTTTGCAGAAAAGGCGGCGGAGGCGGCACAGGAACCCGGCGCAGACGCGCCGTGATGCAGCATATTTCACGCGTATATAAGTCATGATAAAGGCCTCGCTCTGATAAACGGCATGTGACCGTTCATCAGGGCGAGGCCTTTTCTATGCCGAACACTCGATTTGTTTCATTCACCCGCGAATCGGTCACCGTGCAGCTTTCCCATAAGCGTATAATAATCATGCATAAAATATTCGTGGATCCAAAAAAATTCTTCGCGCACAGAATTGTCCTCTAGCAGACAGTTTCTTTCCAGCAAGGATATATATCTTTTTTGCAGCTCAAACTCGGCGTCTGTCGAAGCGCTTTTTTTCTGAAGCTGTTCCCGCAAGCTTTTTTAGTTCCGCCAAAAGTTCCTGTGTATATGTCGGCTCCCTCTTCGGCGGATGTGCGTCATAATATCTTTTGTAATCTCTTATAATCACATCCGCCAAAGCCAGCCCATTTGAAAAAACACCAGATAACTCGTGGCCCGGAGTAAGCCCCCTACCGGTTATCCAGCCTGTCCCAGTTTCGATCCGCCAACCGTCATCGGCTCGCTTTATAAAATACTTTGCGCTGAACAGTATCCATGCGCCTTGATTCGGATATCCGCATTTTTCTAATTCATACTGCGAAACGACATGTGGCAAGCGTTTATGAAGTAAAAACTCCAGAGTACTGGACAATTTAATGTATGAGAGCGTTCCTTTAGAAAGCCACATAAGAAAATTATTATCTATATGCCCGAGTATCGTTATTTCTTTTGCCTCATTGATAAAAAGTTTCAGTGTATAGTCTTCATCGCTCAGCTTATATCTCGGAAAAGCACGCGGTAGGTTTGCAGCTATATTGGGGTACATAAAATTTTCCAGCAGCAATTCATATATCATGTCTCTTTCACTCTCTTTCCCAACAAACGCTCCGCTCTTATATGAAAGTCTTTATAGGCATTATAGCACAGTGTCGGCGGCCTGTCACCCAGGCCCGCAGTATACGTCAGCGCAGGCTGCGGAACGCAGCACGAGACGCCAGGGCAACGAGCGCCGACACGCCGGAGGCACCGCATACGACGAGCCATGCCGGGCATTGTTCGAACAGCACGCCGTACATGGCTTGGCCTATGGGCTGCGCGCACATGGACAGCGCCAGCAGGCAGGAGATCACCTTGCCCACCAGTTCGCCGGGCGTTTGGCTCTGCACAAAGGCCATCATCTGCACGCTGAACAATGTGGAGAGAACCATCAGCATGAAGCTGCATACCGCAACAACAACATAGCCGGCAGACGCGGGCGCCAATGCCAGCGAAAGGCCCATGGGCAGGATGCCCAGTGCGCAGCCAAGCAGCAGGAAATGAGCACGCCGGATGTCCAGCCGCTCCCCCAGCACCCCTGCCAGAATCCCGCCCGCAAGCCCTCCCGCCGCAAGGGCGCCCTGTGAAAGACCATAGCGCAGCGTATCCACAGCCAGCGTCTGGCGCAAAATCACAGGCAGGCCTATGATGAGCATGGAACTCATGAACAGATTGAATGCGCACACCAGCAAAATGATGCGTCCCACAACAGGCTTTTCCCGGAAAATATACCGCAGGCTCCGTGCCATATCCTTCTGCGCGACGCGCCAGATGCTGCCGCCATCCCCACGGGAAGCGTGCGGGATGCGGATGAATGTTTCCATCACAGCGGAAAACACAAAGCATGCACAGCTTACATATAAAATCGGCCGCAAGCCGTTCCAGCTGTAGAGCACACCTCCCAGTACCGGGCCAACCAGGCTTGCCAGCGAGCTCACCATATTCACAGCCGCATTCGCAGGCATCAGCTGCTCCGGCGCAGCCAAAAGCGGAATGCTGGCCTGTACCGCAGGCTGGTATGCGCCCTGAATGCCGTACAGCAGAAGCAGAACAGCCATCAGCAGCGGCACCAGAGGCATCCTGCCCAACGCCAGCGCAAACAACGCGATGAGCGCGGCAGCGGAAAAATCCAGCACGACCATGATGTTGCGTTTGTTCACTCTGTCTGCAACGATACCGCCCACGGGCGAAAGCACCACCATGGGCAGAAAGCTGCCGGCGGAAACAAGCCCCAGCAGCGTGGGCGAACCGGTCTGATCAAACAAATACAGCGGCAGTGCAAAACGCAGCACCGCGTTGCCGAACAGAGAGATGATCTGGCCGATGATGACGAGAATGAAGTCCTTACCGAAGCGTTTTGTTTTTTGCATGGGTATTTCCTTTCTGTTATGTGGTGCGGCGGAGCGTCGCGCCGCTTATTAATACCGACGGTTGGTATGTATATCTCTAAAAATAAACTGCCCTTTCGGACAGGTTATTTTTGAAGGCCGAATTCTTCTGGCATAAACACTCATGCGCGCCGTATTCGCGTGCAGATGATTCCAAGAGCAGCTTCGGACAACTGTGCCTGCACGGCGCGGCCCTTCCTGTGCGGCGAGACCTAACAAACGTCCGCCCGCCTTTTCGCATTTGCACCGCCGTCGTCTACATCCCCCGGCGCTTTTGCCCAGGAGCTTCGCTTTCCCGCTGCTTTTTGGCCGCGTGTGCGCTGAAGACAAAAAAGTTCTCCAGCATTTCGCCGTCAAAGACATCCAGCCCTACGCCTGCAAGAAGCTGCCTTACAAAACTACAGCGCTCCCGCGCTTCCTCGGGCGTCATGGGATACAGCAACGGATTCAAGTACTGGTTTGTGATGAGCAGCAGCAGATCGGACGCTTCCCTCACATGCTCCACATGCAGGCTTCCGTCCGCGTTTCCCTCCCGCAGAACCGGTTCCAAGTAATTCGGGCCCACCTCACGGATCTGGCTGTCTAGCTGCAGCATCATCAGACGGGGCGTGTGAGTCATGTCCGGCGCTGCGGAAAAAAACTTACCCTGCTCCGTGTTCTGGAGCGACGCCGTAAACATACGGGTAAGCTTTTCCCGCCCATTCAGGCGCTTATCCGTGACCACCTCGTTCATCAAAGCCTCTACCCCGGCAAACAGCCTCTGGTCGCACACTGCCTCCAGAATGTCCTCCTTAGACTTGAAATGGTGATAAATGGCTCCTTTGGACAGATTTCCAAGCGCATCGGTGATGTCCTGGATGGTGGTGTTTTCATATCCCTTTTCCAAAAACAGCTTCAGCGACACATCTAAAATACGCGCCACGGTCTCCTCCGGGTATTTGTTGCGCGCCATGGCGCCCGCCCCTTTCATACATACCATCGGTATGTTTACTATCATAACAGCTGCCGCGGAAGCTGTCAACCGCCGGCGGCAAACTTTTACATACCGCCGTAATAGGCCACCAACAGGTCCACCACCGCGCCGTAGCTTTTGGAGCCGAGCTCCTGGTCGTAGCTTTGCAGAAATCCCGAATAAGCGCTGTCTGCCGCCTTGGACACCGGAGACTCGAACTGCTGCCAATAGGCGTTATTTGCGAGAATATCCTCGTTCGCCGTCTGGCATACCTGCTGCGCGATCTCCAGCCATTTTTCATAAGACGCACCGTACAGCGCGTTGGAGAGGTGGATATACCCCAACAGATAACCCGAATACGCATACAGCGGGTCGCCGCTGGTGTCGCACGCGAGGATGGCCACAAAATTGGCCGTCTGTTCGGGTGCGACGCCGCGCACATGCGCCAATTCATGAGCAATGGTCGCAGGCAGCAGGCATTCGGGCGAATCTACATTCAAATTCGCCTCCCCGGTGAACGGGAAGAAAAAACCTGTAAAATTCAGCGCGCTCAGCACCCGGGAAAACAGCATGGGCTTGGGGCTGACGGCGGAAACAGATAAAAACGGGTACTGCTGCTCCAATGCGTCGTACAATGTGCCGGATGCGTCAAAAATAGCCTGTGTATCGCCGGAGAGCACGCCCGGCGCGGCGTGAGGCGCCAACGGCGCCGCCGCATTCAGCTTTTCCATAAACAGACGCGTTGTGGCCTCAAGCTCGTCCACTGTTACGGGCCGGGCCGTTACGCCTGCCTGTTCTTCAAACGTTTCCGCGTAATAAGTAAGGCCCCACAGCAGCGTAAAGCCCGTGTAAACGCTCAGTGCCACCAGCACGCCGCCCAGCGCACGCCTCCACAGCACTGCCAGCCGCCGTCCGCGCCCACGTGCCAGCAGCCACACTGTGCGGCCCACATACCAGATGCAGAACAAAACCAGCACGGCCCAGCACAGCTCGGCCACAGAAAAGGGCACAAAACCGCACAGCCATCCCACTGCCCGGTGGTATGGCTGTACGATCTTGTGTACGATGAAGTCCGATGCGGCGCGGCTGCGCATCACAAGGCGCAGCGCCAGCAGAAACGCGCCCACCACTCCCAGTGCGAGATACAGCTTTTTGTCGCTCCGCCACGCCCGCGCCGCGGCGGCTTTTGCTTTTTCTCCCCGCATCCGTCAGCGTCCCAGCTTATCGACAAGCGCAAGCACTTCGTCCATCTTCTCCGCCTGCAGGGCCGGGTCTCCGCTTTCAAACGCCTCCTGCACGCAGCCGCCGATATGCGCTTTTAAGATCTCTTTGTTCGCCTTGGTGAGGATGGACTGCGTGGCCATCACCTGATTGGAAATGTCCACGCAGTAACGGTCGTTCTCCACCATGGCAAGGATGCCGTCCAACTGGCCGCGCGCCGTTTTCAGCAGCCGCGTGACCGTCTGCTTATCCGCCCGCACGGCTTATTCCACCGAAATGACGGTGTAGCCCGCATCTTCCACGGCGGCCTTCAGTGTATCGGCGCTCACGCCGTCCTCCACAGTACATACGGCCTTTTTCTCTTCCAGGCTTACATTCGCGGCAACGCCCGAAATCCCGTTCAGCGCCTTGTCCACATGGCTGCGGCAGTTCTGGCACATCATCCCTTCGATAATCAGTGTAATGGTCTTCATTTGTTTTTCCTCCCTGTCGTTTTTGTTGATATTCTCATTTTGAGGCAATTCTATCCGTTCGGCGCGCGGCTGGGCGGGCATGGGCGAAAGGGGCGCCCCCTGCTCCGCGGCGGCATGCGCCGGATGGGCTTTGAAACGCTTGAGCCGCAGTGCATTCATTACGACGCACACGCTGGAAAGGCTCATGGCCGCGGCGCCGATCATCGGGTTCAGCCGCAGATGGAACGGCAGGTACAAAAGCCCCGCCGCGACGGGGATGCCCACCGTGTTGTAAAAGAAAGCCCAGAACAGGTTCTCCTTGATGTTGCGGATAACGGCCTTGGACAGCCGGATGGCCGTGACCGCGTCGGCAAGGTCGCTTTTCATCAGCACCACATCGGCGCTTTCGATGGCAACGTCCGTGCCCGCGCCGATGGCGATCCCCACATCCGCGCGGGCCAGCGCCGGCGCGTCGTTGATGCCGTCTCCCACCATAGCGACGGTTTTCCCCTGCTGCTGCAGAGCCGCTACATGCTGCTCCTTTTCCTGCGGCAGCACTTCGGCAATGACATGGGGGATGTCCAACTGACGGCGGATGGCCTCCGCAGTGCGCCGGTTGTCGCCCGTCAGCATCGTCACATCAATGCCCATACGCTTTAAGTCCGCAATGGCTGCGGCGCTGGAAGGCTTGACGGTGTCCGCTACGGCGATAACGCCAAGCACCGTCTTTTCGCCGCAGAACAGCAGCGGGGTCTTCCCTTCGCCGGCCAGCGCGTCCAGCTTCTGCTTCACAGGGGCAGGCAGCGCCATACCGCGCTCCGCCAGCATGGCTTCATTCCCGGCGAAATAAAGCTCCTGCGCATACCGCCCTTCGATGCCCTTGCCGAACACCGCCTTGAAATCCGTCACCTCATAGGGCTGCACGCCGCGCCGGGCGGCGCACTCCAGCACGGCCTGTGCCAACGGATGCTCGCTTTGCCGCTCCAGGCCGGCGGCCAGCGCAAGCAGTTCATTCTCCGCCAACGCGCCGACGGGCAGAATGTCCGTAACGGCAGGCTTTCCTTCTGTTATTGTACCAGTTTTGTCAAGCACGATGGCGTTGATGCTGTGCGCCGTCTCCAACGCCTCGCCGGATTTGATGAGGATTCCGTTTTCCGCCCCTTTTCCCGTGCCTACCATGATGGCCACGGGCGTGGCCAGACCCAGCGCGCAGGGACAGGAAATGACCAGCACGGAGATACCGATGGAGACCGCAAATTCCGGCGTCTGCCCGGCGAGAAGCCAGCCAATGGAGGCCGCCAGAGCAATGCCGATGACCACCGGCACGAACACGCCGGAAATTTTGTCCGCCAGCTTTGCAATGGGCGCCTTACTGGAGCTTGCGTCCTCTACCAGACGGATGATCTGGGCCAGCGTGGTATCCGCGCCCACCTTGGTGGCACGGAACTTGAAAAATCCCGCTTTATTGATGGTGGCCGCGATCACGGTGCTGCCCGGCTCCTTTTCCACGGGGATGCTCTCGCCTGTGATGGCCGCCTCGTCGATGCTCGTGTTGCCTTCAAGGATCACGCCGTCCACGGGCACGCTCTGGCCCGGCCGCACCAGCACGGTATCGCCCACAACGACCTCCTCCACAGGGATCACCGTCTCCATCCCGCCGCGCTCCACGGCGGCTGTTTTGGGCGCAAGGTCCATCAGCTTGGTGATTGCCTCGCTGGTCTTGCCCTTGCTCCTGGTCTCCAGATATTTGCCCAGCGTGATGAGCGCGAGGATCATCGCCGCCGATTCGAAATAAAGATCCATGTGATATTGGGACACCAGCGCATGGTCCCCCACGCCCAGGCCATAGCCGATGCGGTAGATGGCAAACACGCCGTATACCAGCGCCGCAGTGGAGCCGATGGCGATCAGGCTGTCCATATTCGGGCTTCCCCGGAGCAGCGTCTTGAACCCCACCTCGTAATACTTGCGGTTGACATACACCACAGGCAGAGTCAGCAAAAGCTGTGTAAGGGCAAAGCCCACGGCGTTTTCATGCCCTGTCAAAAAGCCCGGCAGCGGAAGGCCGGCCATGCTGCCCATGGAAACATACATCAGCGGCGCTAGGAAGGCAAACGAGACCCACAGGCGCATGCGCATGTTTTTCAGCTGCGCCTGCATGGGGTTCTGCACGGGCGCGCCCCCCGGCTTTGCGGCGGGGCCCGCCGCCCGGCCGTCTGCAGGCGACGCGCCGTAGCCTGCATGCTCCACCGCCTTGACGATCACATCCTGCTCCAGCGGCGCATCGCTCTCTACCACCATACTGTTCGTCAGCAGGTTCACCGACACTTCCGACACGCCCTGCACGCCGCGTACCGCCTTTTCCACATGGGCGCTGCACGCCGAGCATGTCATGCCCGTGACGTTGTATTTTTGTTTTACCATCTTGTTCCCTCTCTCAAAGCCTCTCCCCCGGGGTGGGGGTCTGTATTCATACTATACCTATTTAGTATTATTGTCAACCGATTTTGCAAAAAATATACGGCCCCTCTCCGGAGGGGCCGTACAGCCGAACATCTTTCTTTTTTCAGGAATCATAAGGCTCCGCGGCAGTCTGCGTGCCGAAAAGCTCGGCGCGCAGCGCTTCGTCGTAAGGCAGGCGCACAAAATCCTCCAGGCGCGTATTGTAAATCTGCTCCAGCCGGGCCGTATAACCCACCACCACATGCGGCATCGCGCGCTGCACTGCGTCCAGCGTCTCGTATACCATGTCCTGTTTTTTCATGGATATCTCATACATCTTCTTATCCCGCGTGCGCACCACCAGGCCGTGCGTCTTGCCCGTGGGAATGCCGTTGGTGCGGTGCTGCACCGTGCGCATATACGCCCACGCCACATTTTCAGCGTCCAGTACTGTCGTTTTGCCTCCGGTCTCGAACATCATCCACCGGCCTGTACGCACTCCGTTCACAGGCTCAGTGCTCTGGTAGAACGTTTCCAGCTGTTCCAGCATCGCTTCCGGACTCTCGCTTGCCTTGCAGTAAGCCCGGATGCGTTTTTGGTACCGCCCCGTCAGCGCACCCGCCAGCATCCAGACCGCCGCAAACAGCGCCACGCCCGCGCCTGCCGTGAGCAGCCAGGTACCGGATTGGTCCATGCTGCCCAGGTAATCCGCTTTCAGCACCAACGGCAGGAACATCTGCTGCTCCTCGGCCGTCCAGTCGTCATAGCCGACCACCTGATGGTAAAAATCCAGCGATTCTCCCGACAGCGGCAGAATGGTCCCCCGCACCGTAAAGCTTTCCCCCGGCGTCTGGCTGGCGCCTGTCAGCAGTTCATAGGATGCATCCAGCAAATCATCCGCTGTGCTGATATATCCGGCGTCCACCGCAAGGCCCATATATTCCGCATCCCCTACCGGAATAATGTATTCCTTCTCTGTGACAGTAGAGCGGTTTGTGGATGTATTGGTGCGCTCTGTATAGGCATACCAGTCATAGATCAGGTATACCTCCGCCTCCACGTATTGCCCTTTCAGCTCGGACACATCCAAAGAGTCCAACGGCTTCGGGCCGCCGATGGCTTTGAATGCGCCGAAGCCCGTCCCCCACAGCAGCCCCGCCGCCAGAGCCAGCGCGATGATGATCGACGCAGCGTGTCCCTTCAGACTTTTCATTTTCAGTTCCTGCAGCATAAATGCTTCCTCCTTCGCGGACAGCCCCTTTTCCCCATCCGCACTTATTTTCTTTATTGTAGCAGGATATGCGCCTGTGCGCCACGTTTTTTCTGCATTTCGGCGCAACTTTTACAAGCAGAAACAAAAAGGCGGGGCCGCAGCCGCGGCCCCGCCTGTATGGCTTGAATTATTTTCCGAACACCTTTTCGTAGTCGGCCCGGAATTTTGCGATGCCCGCATCCGTCAGCGGATGCTTTGTCATCTGCTCGATGACACTGTACGGTACCGTGGCGATATCCGCGCCTGCCAGCGCGCAGTCCGTCACATGCACAGGGTTGCGCACACTGGCCGCAATGATCTCCGTATGGATATCGTCATACATGGCGAACATATCCGCAATGGTGCGCACCAAATCAATGCCCGGCATGCTGATGTCGTCCAGACGGCCCAAGAACGGGCTGACGTACGCCGCGCCCGCGCGCGCAGCCAGAAGCGCCTGGTTCGCGCTGAAGATCAGCGTCACATTGCACTTGATGCCCTCTGCGGAAAGCACCTTGGTCGCTTTCAGGCCCTCCACCGTCATGGGAATCTTCACCACCATGTTCGGATGGATCGCCGCGATCTCACGGCCTTCCGCGATCATGCCCGCCGCGTCCTCGGTGGTGGCCTTTACCTCGCCGGAGATGGGGCCGTCCACAATGGACGCGATCTCACGGATGACCTCACCGAAATCCCGCCCCTCTTTTGCAATCAGGCTGGGGTTCGTCGTCACGCCGCAGATAACGCCCATATCGTTGGCTTTTTTGATGTCCTCCACGTTTGCTGTGTCGATAAAAAACTTCATAGCACCCTGTCCCTTTCCGTTTTGTTTTGAACGCCTCCCGCACCCCTCCCAAGGCGCAGGGCTTCAACTCTTTCAGTATAATCCCGGAACACGCCCAAAGTCAAACAGAAACGACGTTTCTTTTACGGTTTCGACAAAAAAACAGCCCGGAGCGTATGCCCCGGGCCGGCAGCCGCAGCGGCGGCTCTGTTCTACATCATACTGCGGTACAGCGCGGCAATTTCCTCCACACTGGTATCGCGTGGGTTGCCCGGACGGCACGCATCCGCAAAGGCGCTCTCGGCAAGGAACTGTACGTCCTCGTCCTTCACAATGGCTTTCAGGTCCGCGGGAATGCCCACATCCTGTCCCAGCTTGCGCACAGCGTCGCAGGCGGCCTTGCGGTATTCCTCCTGCGTCATTGCGTCCACGCCTTCCACCCCCATGGCGCGGGCGATCTCCCGGTATTTTTCACCCGTGTACGGCGCGTTGTATTCCATGACGACCGGCAGGATGATCGCGTTGGCAACACCGTGAGGCGTATCATACAGCGCACCCAGACCGTGCGCCATGCTGTGTACGATGCCCAGGCCCACATTGGAGAAGCCCATGCCCGCCACATACTGCGCCAGCGCCATGCCCTCGCGGCCCTCGGCTGTGTTTTCCACAGCGCCGCGCAGATGCCCGGCGATCAGCTCAATGGCTTTCAGATGGAACATGTCCGTCATTTCCCATGCCGCCTTTGTGGTGTAGCCCTCGATGGCGTGCGTCAGCGCGTCCATGCCCGTGGCGGCTGTCAGGCCTTTGGGCATGCTTGCCATCATATCCGGGTCAATGACCGCAACCTCGGGGATATCGTTGGTATCCACGCACACAAACTTGCGTTTTTTCTCCACATCGGTGATGACGTAGTTGATGGTCACCTCAGCGGCAGTACCCGCGGTGGTCGGCACCGCAATGGTAAACACGGCGTGCTTCTTCGTGGGCGCTACGCCCTCCAGGCTGCGCACATCGGCAAATTCCGGGTTCTCGATGATGACCCCGATGGCTTTGGCGGTGTCCATGGAGGAACCGCCGCCGATGGCTACGATGCAGTCCGCGCCGCTCTTTCGGAACGCGGCCACGCCTGTCTGAACGTTCTCAATAGTAGGATTGGGCTTGATGTCGCTGTATACCTCATAGGCAAAGCCCGCTGCGTCCAGCAGGTCCGTCACCTTTTTGGTTACATTGAATCGAATGAGGTCCGGGTCCGAGCACACAAAAGCCTTTTGAAAGCCGCGTGCCGTCAGTTCGGGGACAATATTCCCGATCGCGCCCTTGCCGTGATAGGATACCGTATTCAGTACGATGCGGTTTGCCATAAATAATCCTCTCCCTTATACAATGTAATAAAAGTTCTCCCCTCACCCGTCCCGTCGGATGGTGCATGGGGGACTGCACATTCTGCGGGCGCAGCATATCCGCCCACCCTGATATTCATTCTACAACCTTTTGCTTAAAAATTCTACTCCCGTGTTTCGGTTATACCTTTTGGGCCGGCGGCAAGTTTTGCAATCCTCCGGGAAGCGCGGTCAAAATCCGAAAACAATGCAGGCTTACGGCTGCCGAACGCAGTGTTAAGAAACCGTTAAGGCGTGTTTTCTTTGTTTCAACAGTTGTCAAGAGAAAAGTTTTTACTATTTTTAGTATTTATTTTTGCTTTTTAGAACAAATGTATGTCCAAAATACTATTCACGCAACATTTGCAATTATTAACACAATATTCACAAATTCAAGTTTTTCATTCCGTGTTAATATGTGAATAGTGACAAGCGTGATATTCCACGCTTTCATCAATCAGGGCTCCGGCCCGCAAGGAGGAGTAAATCTATGGCGACTAAAACCGCCGCGGTAGACGCCAAGGGCTACCGCAAATTCGGCTTTCGCGATGTGCTTGCTTACGGCTTAGGCGACTTCGGCTGTAACATGAGCTTCGCGCTGAAAGGCACGCTCACCATTTTCTGGACGCAGTACATGGGCATCGATTCCATCCTGATGGCTTCCCTTCTGCTGCTCGTGCAGGTTTGGGATGCGATCAACGACCCTGTGATCGGCGCGATGGTCGACGCGGACAAGCGTCAGTACAAGCGCAACAAATTCCTTGCCTACATCTGGGCCGGTTCTGTCGGCCTGCTGGTGGCCGGCGCTCTGTGCTTCGTGCCCTGGACAGGCGCTCCCTACGTTGTAAAGTGCATTCTGTTCGTGGCCGGCTATATCCTGTGGGATGCGTTCTACACCGTTGCCAACGTTCCTTACGGCTCCATGCTTTCTCTGATCACGGCTGATCCGGTCGAGCGTGCGAAGCTTTCCACCGGTCGTTCCGTGGGTTCCATGGTCGGCAGTATTTCTGCTTCTGTTATTCTGCCGATGCTGATTTACGATGCCAGCAACAATCTGCTGGGTGAGCGTATTTTCATCATCGCGCTCGTCATGGGCATTCTTGGTTTCATCGCTTTCCAGTTTATGATCCGCAACACCGTCGTGCGTGTGGATACGCAGGTCACGCTGAAGGAAGACGCGCCCAAGTTCAACCCGCTGAAGGCTACCGGCCACTTTCTGCGCAACCGCGCGGCAGTGGGCGCCACGCTGGCCCCTGTCGGCCTGTTCATCGGTATGTACGGCGCTCAAACTGCTCTTCAAATCATGTTCCAATCCTATTTTAAAAACGCTCGTATTTCCGGTATCATCGGCATGCTTTCTTATGTCGGCCTGTTCCTGTTCATCCCCTTTGTTGGCAAAATCGTCAGCAAAATCGGCAAGAAGGAAGCTATTACCATCGGTGCTTGTGTCAGCGTTTTGGCCTATATCCTGATGTTTATTCTGCCCATCACTCCGGACGGCAAGGGTTTGGCGCTGTTTGTTGTCTGCCAGCTTCTGAATGCCATTGGCGGCGGCATTGGCCAGTGCGTGAGCTGGTCTCTGATGGCCGACGCGATGGACTACGAGGAATGGAAGTTCGGCACCCGCAACGAAGGCACCACCTATGCGCTGCACTCCTTCTTCCGCAAGCTGGCGCAGGGCATTGGACCGTCTCTTGGCCTTATGGCTGCCACATGGCTGGGTTACAACGCTGCCTTGGGTGCAAACCAGACCATCGAGGTTGCTACCAATATGCGCTATCTGACAGCCGGTGCATATCTGCTGAGTGCTGTCCTGCAGTTGATTGCTTACGGTGTTATCTACAATCTGGACAAGAAAACACTGGCCCAGATGGAAAAAGATCTCGGCAAGCGCCGCGACGACGCCAAGGCCGATCTCTCCAAGATCATCGGCGGCGAAGACTGATTCTGACCGTTCTCCTTCAAATATTTTCACACTCAAACAAAACGGCGCGCTGCCTGTGCAGCGCGCCGTTTTGCTATGCACTTGGCAGCAGGCTATGGTAACTGCTGCCGGGGATGGAGAAAGCCTTGTCAGAACCGCAGCGAAAGGCAGCTGAGCCCGCCGTCTATCTTCTTATATTCCGAAGTATCACACGTCAGGGTTTGATAGCCCGCCGCCTGCACCGCCTTCAATACCTGGGGATACCCTTCCGGCACAATGACCTTTCCGTTCACCCAAATGCAGTTTGCTGCGTACGGCTCGTCCTTCGGGACGGTTATTTTCGTATATCCTTCAAATGCAGGTTTTGTGCAGAACTCACCCGCGGTGAGCATCACACCGTTTTCCAGATAAACCACGCCTGTTTTCAGGTGCAGCACCTCGGTGAGCGGTACGCCCACCACCTTGCAGCCGAACGGTTCCAGAATATTCGCCAGCTGCTTCACACCCTCAGGGTTGGTGCGCCCGGAGAGCCCTACATAAAAGGTATCGCCGCACATCATCACGTCGCCGCCCTCCAGCGTACCGGGTGCTTTTATATGAAAAATTTTGTCGGGCGGATAAAATTCCGCCACTGCCGGCTCAATGGCTGCCGTTTCGCCCTTGCGGCTGGGTGCGCCGGGATTTGTGATCACCGCGCAGTATTTCGTCAGCACCGCGGCGTCCTCTACAAAGCAGCTGTCCGGATATGCCTCGTCTGCGGGCAGTACCGTTACATCTACGCCGCATTGCCGGAGCGTCTCAATATATGCCCTGTGCTGTTCCAATGCTTTTTCATAATCCGGAGCACCCAGCTCCGGGTGGCCGGTAATGCCGTGCACCATTGCGGTGCACGGCGTTTTTACGATCACATGGCTGAACATCTTCGGCTCACTCCTTTTCCGCCGCCAGCTTTTCTTTCAGCTTGGCCTGCACGGTAATGGGCAGGCCGAACAGATGAATGAAGCCCGCGGAATCCGCCTGGTCATATACCGAATCTTCGCCGAAGGTCGCCAGATCCTCACTGTACAGGCTGTACGGAGATGTGGTTCCCGCCGGAATGATATTGCCCTTGTACAGCTTGAGCTTCACATCACCGGTCACATTCTCCTGCGTTTTGTCCACAAAGGCGGACAACGCCTCGCGCAAGGGCGTGTACCACTGGCCGTTGTAAACGATATCGGCAAATTTCTGCGCCACCAGCGCCTTATAGTGAGCGGTCTCCTTGTCCAGACACAGCATTTCCAGCTGCTCGTGGGCAAAATACAGGATGGTGCCGCCCGGCGTCTCGTACACACCGCGGCTTTTCATGCCCACAAGACGGTTTTCCACAATGTCGATGATGCCGATGCCGTTCGCGCCGCCCACAGCGTTCAGCTCTTTCAGCAGTGTGCTGGCCTTCATGGCCTTGCCGTCCAGCGCGGTGGGCTTGCCCTTTTCAAAATGAATGGTAATATAGGCGGGCGTGTCGGGCGCCTGCTCGGGCGCGACGCCAAGCTCCAAAAAGCCCGGTTTTGCGTAATCCGGCTCGTTTGCAGGGTCCTCCAAGTCCAACCCCTCGTGGGAAAGATGCCACAGGTTTTTATCCTTGGAATAATTCGTTTCACGGGTGATCTTCAGCGGCACATGGTGCGCCTCTGCATAGTCGATCTCCTCTTCGCGGCTCTTGATGTCCCATTCGCGCCAGGGAGCTATGATTCCCAGGTCCGGTGCAAAGGCTTTTATGGCAAGCTCAAAGCGTACCTGGTCGTTGCCCTTGCCCGTGCATCCGTGGCAGATAGCGTCCGCGCCTTCCTTTTTGGCAATCTCTACCAGCTTCTTCGCAATGGGCGGGCGCGCAAAGCTGGTTCCCAGCAGGTAGGTGCCTTCGTATTTTGCCCCCGCCTGCACCGTGGGAATGATATAGTCTTCCACAAACTCGTCCACAAGGTCCATCACATACAGCTTGCTGGCGCCGGTGGCAAGCGCCTTGGCCTCCAGTCCGTCCAGCTCTGTTCCCTGCCCTACGTCTCCGGCGGCGGCAACGACCTCGCAGCCGTAATTCTCTTTCAGCCAGGGAATGATGATGGAGGTATCCAGCCCGCCGGAATAGGCGAGCACCACTTTTTTGTACTGCTTTTTCTGCTTTTCCATGTTCGTTCGCTCCTATTGCAAATATCGTCTGCCGGGACTCTGGCGTTTGTGCCCGGCCTTTTTCCGGGGAAATACCGCTGCCGCGTTACAGCACCTTGGAGAGGAAGCTTTTCAGGCGCGGATTCTGCGGGGATGCAAACAGCGCGTGCGGCTCATTCTGCTCCATCACACATCCGTCATCCATAAACAGCACCCGTGTGGACACCTCGCGCGCAAACCCCATCTCGTGGGTCACAATGACCATTGTCATGCCCTCCCGGGCCAGTTCGCGGATAAGGTCCAGCACTTCGCCCACCATCTCAGGGTCCAGCGCACTGGTAGGCTCGTCAAAAAGCATCACTTCCGGCTCCATGGCCAGCGCGCGTACGATGGCGATGCGCTGCTTCTGCCCGCCGGAAAGCTTGTTTGGATAGGCGTCCGCTTTGTCCGCCAGGCCGATACGCTCCAGCAGACGCATGGCTTTTTCATCCGCCTCTGCCTGTGTCTGCAGCTTCAGGTTGACGGGCGCCAGCGTGATATTCTGTTTCACCGTCAGATGCGGGAACAGGTTGAAATGCTGGAATACCATACCCATCTTCCGGCGGATGCGGTTGATGTCACAGTCCTTTGCGGTGATGTCCTTGCCCTCGAACCATATCTCTCCGCCCGTGGGCTCCTCCAGCCTGTTCAGGCACCGCAGAAAGGTGCTTTTTCCGCTGCCCGACGGACCGATGATGGCGATTTTTTCGCCCTTTTCAATGGTCTCCGTCACGCCCTTGAGCACCATATTCCCGCCGAAGGCCTTTTGCAGATTTTTAACCTCGATCACTTTGCGCCAGCCTCCGTTCCATTTTTTTCTGAATGGCTGTCATGCCTACCACCAGCAGCAGATAAATGGCCGCCGCAATGAACAGCGGCGCGCTGTTGAACGCGATGCCCCGGATGGAATCGGATACCTTCGTCAGATCCCGCGCGGCGATATATCCCGCCACACTGGTCTCTTTAAGCAGCGCGATGAACTCGTTGAACAGCGCGGGCAGAATATTTTTGACCGCCTGCGGCAGCACGATGAGCCGCATCGTCGCGCTCTCGGAAAGCCCGAGGCTTCGCCCTGCCTCTGCCTGTCCAGGGTCGATGGAAGCGATGCCGCCCCGGATGATCTCTGCCACATAAGCGCCCGAGTTGACGCCGAAGGCGAACACGCAGGCCTCAAAGCTGCCGTTGAACAGGATTGTGTAGGCGATCAGGAGCTGTACGACGATGGGCGTGCCGCGGATGACCGTGACATATATACCGCAGGCGGCATTTACTGTTTTCCAGCCAAAGCTCTTTTTGCCGCCGGCATAATATTTCACCAGCGCCACCAGCACGCCGATGCACACGCCGATCAGGCACGCCAGCGCCGCCAGCGCTATGGTCATCCCCAACCCCTCGAGATATTGAACCCATCGGCCTTTGTACACCGTCACCTTATAAAAATCGCTCAGCAGCTTGTTCAAGTCGTTCCAAAAATTTTCCACGGAGGGATAGCCCCTTTCCTTATTTGCTCTGACGCATGCTCCCGAAAGCTGCACGGCCCGCGCAGCGCGGGCCGTGCGCATTTTCCGCCTGCCCTCCGGACGTCAGCCCTCTGCGCAGATCTTCAGATGCTTATCCGTCAGCGACTCCACTGTGCCGTCGTCCATCGCCTTCTGCAGCACACTGTTGACGACCTCCAGCAGGTCCTCGTTGCCCTTGGCCACGCCCATGGCCATTTCCTCCTCGGTGAGAAGCTGCTCCACAGTTTCCAGTGCATCCGGGTTCGCCATTGCCAGCGTCTGCGCAGGCACCTTGTCCAGGATGGCCGCGTCCGCTTTTCCTCCCATCACAGCCGTAGCGCATTCATTGGCATTTTTAAACGCCAGCGGTTCAATGCCAAGCTCTTCCTGTGCGTAGATGTGAGCGGTCGTGCTCTCCTGCACAGCGATATTCTTTCCCGCAAGGTCGTCGGCCGTCTTGATATCGCTGCCCTTCGGCACCAGCAGGATCAATCCGTTCAGTGTATAAGTAATGGAGAAATCAATTTGCTCCGCGCGCTCGGGCGTAGCCGTCATACCCGCTGCAATGAGCTGCCCCTTACCGCTTTTCAGCGATTCGATCAGCAGGTTGAAGTCCATATCCAGCACTTCCAGCTCCACGCCCAGCTCATCGGCCACCAACTGCGCCAGGTCGATGTCCACACCGGCCGGCTTGCCGTCCTCGCCCAGATATTCGAACGGCGGAAAACCCGTGGCCGTCATCATCGTCAGCACGCCTTTTTCCTGAATCTCCTCCACAACGGACGTCCCGCCTGCTGAGTCCTGGCCGGATGCCCCGGAGGACGCGGACGCGCTGCCCGCCGCCGAGCTTGCCGGAGCGGATGCGCCCGAACCGCCGCAGGCCGCCAGGCCCAACATCAGAACCGCTGCCATTGCAAATGCCAATATCTTTTTCATAACTCCCATGCTCCCTCTCTTGTTCCCATTTTGTGCGCCGCCCCTCCGGCGGCTTCCATGGCATTATTATATTCGCATATCTATTCATTGTCAACGAATTTTTATGCGATTTGTTTCTTTTCTGCACATTGCACAGCATTTAACCCTCCGTGCGCGCCTTCATAAGCATATTTATACAAAATTGAATTTATTTTATGTATATATTTGCATTTAATCTTTAATTATGCTACTATATATACATTCTCAAACAAAGATGCGGAGCGGTAAAAATGCTTGATACATCCTTATGCAATTCTTATCTTAGCGTAAATTTGCAGACGATCATTAATAATATGCAAAGCATTCAAGAGGATATCGGGCCGGATGTGGAATGCATCCCTGTGTTGAAGGACAATGCTTACTGCCTGGGTGCTGTACCCATTGCCAAAGCGCTTTGCACCTACGCGAACGTGCGCACCATCGCAGTTGCGCAGGTGTGTGAGGGCGTTGAACTGCGGCAGGCCGGATTGTCCGCTCCTGCCGTTCTGGTACTGGGCGGCGTGCCGGAGCGGTTATTCCCGGCTGCGGTCGAGTATGGGCTGCAGCTCACCGTGTTCCATCCGTCCACTGTGTATGCACTGGAAAAACTGGCCGCCGCGCAGGGAAAACGCGCCGAAGTACAGATCAAAGTTGAAACCGGGCTGAACCGCACCGGCGCAAAGCCCGGCGCAGAGCTGGGCGCGCTGGCCACCGCGCTGGCCGCCTGTCCCCATGTGCGCACAATGGGGGTATTCTCCCATTTTTCCACGGGCGAGACAAAAGAAAGCCCTACGGCCTACCGGCAGTTTCAACTTTATCAGCAGGCTTTGGCACAGCTTCAGGCCGCAGGCATCGATCCGCCACAGAAGCACATGTGCAACAGCGGCGGCAGCGACTGGTTCCGCGCCTCGTTCTGCAACGCAGTACGCATCGGGCGCCGGCTGTATATGGATAATCAGGCCGAACCGCTCACACCCGGAACGCCGGGTGCGGTGCAGGAGGCATGCAGCTGGCGCGCCTCGGTAACGAACCTGCGCGTTGTGGAGGCCGGAGATACTGTGGGATATGACGCAGCCTGGACAGCGCCGCGCCGCACCCGCGTCGCCACCGTATGCGTGGGCTACGGCGACGGCCTCTACTATCCTCTGGCGGAAGCAGGCGGCCCGCTGCTGGTGGGGGAACAGAAAGCCCGGCTTCTGGCTACCTGCATGGACCAATGCTTCGTGGATGTGACTGATATTCCCTGCCGCGCAGGAGACGAGGTCACCTTTTTCGGGCAAAGCAGCGGGGGTGCAACCATGCCCATCCAGGAACTCGGCAAGTTCATGCATGTGGAAGGCGTATATTTTTACAGCTTCCTCTCTCCGCGCGTGGCGCGCGTATACGAGGGACTGGAACCGTGAACGGAACATCTGCGCGGATGCGCCGCACATAAAACACAATATACAGGAGGAAATACGATATGCCGAATACCTATGAAACCAAATTGTGGGGAGGGCGCTTCCGCGGCGATGAGGACGCGCTGATGCAGCATTTCAACAGCGAGTGCTGGCGCACCAGCTGGCTGGTGGAGCCGGATATCCAGGGCAGCCTTGCCCATGTGGCCATGCAGGTAAAATGCGGCCTGCTCAGCTCCGCCGAGGGAGAGGCACTCACCCGGGGCCTGGAAACCATCCTGGCCGATTTCAAGGCCGGGCAGCTTGTTTACACCGAAGAATACGAGGATGTGCATACCTTTGTGGAGCTGCACCTGATACGCCGCGTAGGGGACGTGGGCAAAAAGCTGCACACCGCCCGCAGCCGCAACGACCAGTGCAATGTGGATATGAAGCTGTACGTCAAGCAGCAGGCACATCATGTGGCCGCTCTTATCGACACCTTCTGCGCCACGCTGCAGCGTGTTGCAGAGGAAAACCCGTGGATGATGCCGGGCTACACTCATCTGCAGCGCGCGCAGGTGGTAACGTTCAAATACCATCTAATGGCCTACTGTGAAATGATGCTGCGGGACAAAAAACGCCTGCTGAATGCCGTGGATGTGATGGACGACTCCCCCTTGGGCTGCGGCGCGCTGGCAGGAACCACCCATATCATCGACCGCTCCTATACCGCTCAGCTCCTGGGCTTTTCCCACGGCGCATGCAAAAACTTTCTGGATGGCGTGTCCGACCGGGATTTTGTGCTTGAGGTACTCTCGGATTTCAGCATCCTGATGATGCACCTCTCCCGTCTGGCCGAGGAGCTCATCCTCTGGAGCAGCGCTGAATTTGGTTTCGTGGTGCTGGACGACAAATATACCACGGGCTCCAGCATCATGCCGCAGAAGAAAAATCCGGACGGCGCGGAGTTGGTACGCGGGCGCACGGGCCGCGTCTACGGCAATCTGATGGCCTTGTTGTGTGCGATGAAGGGTCTGCCTCTGGCCTACAACAAGGACATGCAGCAGGACAAGGACTCCTTTGCAGATGCGCTGGACGTGGTAACAGCTTCATTGATGATGATGGAGCGCATGATCGGTACGCTGCAGGCAAAGCCAGAGGCCATGGAGGCCGCGGTAAAAAAGGGCTTTCTGAATGCCACGGAAGTGGCGGACTATCTGGTGCAGCACGGCGTTCCCTTCCGCGACGCTCACGGCATCGTGGGACAGATCGTTATTTATTGTGAGGACGCGCAGAAAGGCATCGAGGAACTTTCCCTGGACGAACTGCTTCAGTTTTCACCCGCCTTCGGGCCGGATATCTTCAGCTACATCGACTACGCCGCCATTCTGCAAAAAGGCATCAAAAAAGAAATGCTGTAATACAAATAAAAAACGCCCCCGCCTGCGGCATAAGGCCGCTGCGGAGGCACTTTTTATTTTCGGAACTGATGCGGAGAAGTTTCGCTTATACTTCGAAGTTCACGGCGGTGTCGCCCTTCAGGTCCGTGCCGAACTCATAATCGTTGCCCGGCAGAATGGCATTGAGCAGAATACCCACAATGGCCGCGATGGCAAGGCCGGACAACGTAAAGCTGTAAGATGCGCCAAGCGGCACCGTGATGCCGCCCACGCTGTTGAAGCCCAGCGCGGAGACCAGAATGACGGCCGCGATGATCAGATTGCGGGATTTTGTGAAGTCCACCTGGTTCTCCACGACGTTGCGCACACCCACGGAAGAGATCATGCCGTACAGCACAAAGGAGATGCCGCCGATGATGGCGGAAGGCACCGTCTGGATGGCTGCGCCGATCTTCGGGAAGAAGCTGAGCAGGATGGCAAAGCACGCAGCGATACGCATAACACGGGGATCGTACACCTTCGTCAAAGCCAGCACGCCAGTATTCTCGCCGTATGTAGTATTGGCCGGTGCGCCGAAGAAACCCGCCAGGCTGGTGGCAAGGCCGTCGCCCAGCAAGGTGCGGTGCAGGCCGGGGTCGGACAGGTACGGACGCTCACAGGTGGCACTGATGGCTGCAATGTCGCCGATATGCTCCATCATGGTGGCCAGTGCGATGGGCGCAATGGTGATGCAGGCGCTGACGCTGAACTTGGCCATGCTGCCCGTATGGATGGCCAGGCCGAACCAGTCGGCCTGCTGGATGGCGGTAAAATCCACCTCGCCCATGAAGAGTGCAGCGATATAAGAGACCACGATACCGATGAGGATGGGCAGGATCTTCACCATACCCTTGCCCCAAATGTTGCATACCACGATGACGGCCAGCGCGATAAATGCCAAAAGCCAGTTGGACTGACAGTTCGTGATGGCACTGGGCGCAAGGATCAGGCCGATGGAAATAATGATGGGCCCGGTGACGACCGGCGGAAAGAACCGCATGATCTTGCGCACGCCGAACACTTTGATGAGAGCGCTGAGGATCACGTAGATCAGCCCGGATACTACGATGCCGCCCGCCGCATACGGCAGCATCTCGCTGGGGGTGCCATCTGCACCCAGCGGGGCCACAGCAGCATAGCCGCCCAGGAACGCAAAGCTGGAACCGAGGAACGCCGGCACCTTGCCCTTTGTCAGCAGATGGAACAGCAGCGTTCCGATGCCCGCGAACAGCAGCGCCGTGGAAACGCTGATACCCGTCAGAATGGGCACGAGCACCGTCGCGCCAAACATGGCGAATGTGTGCTGCACGCCCAGCACCAGCATCTTGGGTACGCCCAGCTTACGGGCGTCGTACAGCCCTTCCCTGCCGAGCTCGATCTTTTTGGTCTCTTCGCTCATTGATACTTCCTCCTCAAATCAAATGCCTTCTATTCCAAACACCATGTACGGTGTAAAGGCCGCGCGGCCAAAAAAAGAGGCATTTCCCTTATCGCCGCCGATAACGGAAAATGCCTTTTCTGTTATGAAGGAAAGAATAGAATATACGGCCCCGCCGTGCAGCCGAACGCCGCGCGGGGAAGGATAAGCGCCGTATGAAGCTGTGCGCAAAGCTGCCGCATGTTCCAAACCTCTCTTTACATTTTATTTATAATACCAGACATGCGCGCGCGTTGCAATACTTTTTTCTCCCTTCTTTTTCAAAATTTGCAGCGGCGGCATTTTAACCCTTTCCCGCACTCGCTCCTTTTCGCATCATTGCGCGCAGCTCTTCCAGCGCTTTTTTCTCGATGCGGGATACATAGCACCGCGCCTAATGTAAGCGATTGATCTGAAAAAATACGGCAATCTCTCCCACCCGAAATTGCCGTTGTCTATGAAATGGTTTCAAGCTCGTGGAATTTGAATTTAATAATGATTTCTTTGTTTTCAGTCAACTCTATACGTTCGACGAGACTGACAAGCACTTCCCTGCTGGTAAACGCGGAGTCCATGAATCGTTGCACAAGTTCTTTGGCTCTGTCTGCAGTGCTGGTCGGCTGCTCCCTTTGTACGCGCAGACTTTCCAGCCTGTGTTCCAACATGCCGCGATCTGTTTTAGTCTTGCTATATATACGCTGAAAATCGTTTTCCGAAAGCAGGCCGTTGATTCTGTCCATATACATTCGATCCAGATGAGCTGTCAGATTGACTATTTGAGATTGTAGTGCTCGGATTTCTGTTTCACACTGCTCCTCTTTACAACTTTCTTTCAGTACCCTTTCAGCGATTGGTTGGAGATACTCCACATTCAAATACGTTTGACATACGTTTCGTATTTTAGAAATCACCGCTTCATTTACCGTTTCCTCCTTTATGGAATGGCAAGTACATACTCCCGCTTTTGTGAAGCGTTGATAGGTGCGGCACACAAAATACAAACAATCTTCTCCCTCGGCATTTTTCCGATTGATAACCGCCATCGGATGCCCGCACTCATGGCAAAAAATCAAACCCTTGAGAAGAAAATCATAAGTTCGGCTCCGGGTGTATTTGCGGCTGTTTACCAGCATCTGTACCTTTTGGAAAGTTTCCTGATCAACAAGTGGCTCATGAGTCCCTTTTACAATGACCCAATCTTCTGGTGCCCGCTTAATACATTTTTTGGATTTATAACTGATCTTCACCATTCGACCCTGCACCATATTTCCGATATAAGTCTCATTTTTCAACATTTCCGAAATTCTTTCGCTGCTCCACAAACCCGTATAGGGTCCCGGATTTCCTACTTTCCATCCACAATAAGTTGCTGGCGTAGGAATCTTTTCATCATTCAGCGTAGCCGCGATTTTTCGGCAACTCATACCAGAAAGTGCCATCATAAAAATCCTGCGTACTATCGGTGCTACCTTTTCATCCACAACGATCTTGTTCTTTTCCGTTGGGTGCATTTTATACCCATACATGGGTTTCCCGCCAATGAATTGACCCTTTCGCTGTTTATCTCGCTTGACAGACTTGATTTTTTTGGAAATATCCTTTGCGTACATATCGTTCATGATTGCCCGAAAAGGGGTAATATCATTTGCGGTAGAATCCACCCCGGTATCAATACCATCCAGTAGCGAAATATACCGAACACGATGTTCCGGGAAATACCTCTCCATGTAGTGACCTGTCATGATATAATCACGGCCCAAACGGGAAAGATCCTTGGTGATGACCATGTTGACTTTCTTGGCTTCGATGTCTTTGATCATCCGCTGAAAGTCTGGACGTTCAAAATTCGTCCCACTCCATCCATCGTCCACATAGATGTCGTAAACTGACAGATGGTGCTGCTGAACAAATTCTTTTAAGAGAGATTTTTGATTTGTAACACTTTGCGACGGCCCCTCAGTTTCATCCTCCTTTGACAAACGAATATACAATGCCACATGATAATCCATTGGGTTGCTTATTTCTAAATACATGATAATCCTCCATGAAACAAGCGACCACTCATCATAAACATGATACTACCTTTGCCTCGTCTTCTGCAATAGTGCTGCGCAGGAACAAGCGGAACGACTCTTCCATTAAACTCCAAAAACTGATTTCTTCTTCCAAATAGATACAATACACCACAATTTCGCGCTTCTGCATTCTCTTTACTCCTTTATTTGGATTTCTTTTATACACGATATGCGCTGAGAACTGCATTTCTTCCTAAAACAGGATTCTCCTTGTAGCTATCACCCCTTTTTCAAATTTTGAAAAGAAAAAGCGGCCCCCTTCGGAACCGCCTTTTCTGTAAGACATGTGCTATTTTGATATTTTCTGTGCCTTACCTCCCTTGGTATTGTCTGATATTCTCGGTTGCCGGCCCGTTGTACTGCCAGAAGTCCTTTATGTGGTTATAGGTCACGCTGCTGTCATTCGGTGATTTTTCCGGGTAGCGCGGCAAGTAACTGGCCGTGTAGGTAGAAGCCATCTGCGTGAAGTAGACGTCCTTCTCCTGCGCCCATACGCCGCCGTAACTTCTGATGACAATTTTGAATCCCTTGGCACCCACGCGGCAATAGCCTCTGGGACATTTGTTTTTCATGCCCGCCTCCTTATATGCCCGCCACAACACGCGTTCAGGCGGGCTTTTTCCCGCGTTCCTGTGCATTGATGTAGCCGGCCAGACAGATGACACAAATGGCAGCCTGCGCCGGGTTCCCGAACACGACCGGTTCCCCTTTACCGTTCGCATACTGCCTGAAAAACAGGTCGAACGTAGCTTCCGGGATACCGATTGCCTCACACAGCGCCGGATCGGTGACAAGCAGGCCGTCCAGTGTCAGCCGGGCAGTCCCGTCTGTGTATTCCAATATCTGCAAATCGTGCCCGTGCAGTTTTGTGATAGGATATTTTTCCATGAACTCCTCCTTACAGAAACAGTTGTGCGGCGGGAGAGGGTTCTTTTACGGTATCTGCCACGATTTCCTGTTCCGGCTGGTCGATAGAACAGAGACTTCTACTCCCGTCCGCGTTGACCTTAGTGCGCAGCAACAGATAGGCCCCACACACGCTTTCGGCCGGAGTGCCGTCGTCGCCCATCCGAGCGACGAAACGGTTTTCAGCGAAGGGATCGTTCTGTGTGCTGGTATCGTAGATTGCAAAAACGCCATTCACGTTGATGCTCGTTGTCGAAAGGCAGCCAGCAAACAGGTCGGCGAATCTGTCAATACTGCACGGAATGGTGATGAACTTATCAGGCTGCACATCACCAAAAGACAGTACCCCGGTTACTTCCTGCGTTCTGTCAACGAGAATCGCGCCGGGATAATTTGCATTCAGCCAAGCAGTCGCTTCTTCCTTAGAAAGGAATGCGTACTGCGAGCCAAACACATCATAGGTGCCATAGTGATGACGTAATCTTGCTTTGATGGCGTTTCTTGTTCGGCCAGGCAAACGGGAGCAAACGGTTGTGCCTTCTTTTGGGTGATATTTTCGCAGAATGTCATCCTCTTCTTTTTTCCAATAGTAGTTAGATCTGGCAATTCCCAAAAAACAAGCTCGATCACGAACAGAATTTTTCGTGCGGTTCGATAGGCGTGAACAGGTTTCCAGCCCCTCACTGGGATAGAATTTTCTTATAATCTCATCCTCCTCAACACTCCACGGCCGCCACTGATTCAGCAGCTCGTCAATCTCATCCAGCACTCTCAAACCATCTTCAAGATAGCTTGAGAGAACAAACTGCCCGCCTTTCTTCTCTCCAGCCCGCCGGGACAGGCCGAGAAATTCAGCTTTTTTCACCTCGATCATGCGGAGCGTGCAGCGGTTGCCCACAATATCAAAAATCACAGGTTCGCCGTCGCTGCCAACCTTCGTGCAGCGCCCAATCTGCTGAAAATACACAGTCGGGGATTGTGTCCGGCGCAGCATCACAATGAAATTAACGCCGTCCACATGGACGCCCTCGCCCAGCATATTTACCGAGATGATACAGGCGGTCGGTGCCTGCATAAATGCGGCCAACTGCGCCTCATTCTTTTCTTTGGACTGCTTTGAGTGAATCGTGTAACACGACATATCGGGGAACGCCTCATTCATCAGTCCGCGCGCCTCCTCAATCGCCGCAATATCGTCGGTGAACACGATCCCTTTTGGATTTGCGGGCATATACTGCCGCAGCACATCCGTCACCGACGCGGCCGCCTCCGCATCCAGCTTCAGCCGGGCTATGAGATGTTCTGCTTTCGCTCTCAGACGGGCATCCAGCTTTCCGTTCAATGTTCAGCCACGCGCCGGTTGTTTCCGGCTTTTCCTCGGCCTCGCCAAACTCCCATTCGCTGTTTTCGTTCAGGTGGGCCACATGGCGCTCGTCGTCCTTGTCGGCATAGACTTCAATGCCGCTTTCGGTTTCAGCCGCGCTGATGGTATAGCCCTCCAGCGCAAAGTTGGGGGTCTTCCACGCGATGCTCACATCGCTGCTGTCTGCGCCGATTTCATCCAGTGCTGCAACCGTGGCATAGTACATTTCAATGCCCGGCCAAAGCATATCGGGGTTCATCGCCAGCGCCTCAGCCTCGCGCATATCGTCCAGCGCGTACCAGTATTCCGTGGTTTCCCCCTCGGCGTAGTCGTACAGCGCTTCGGTCTGCACACTGCCGGCGGCCGGCTTTTGGAACCGCTGCCACTGGTAAGCGACCGCAACGTCCTCCCGGCTGACGGGAGCCTTGAAGGTGACTTCCTCGCCGACCCCGGCCTGCACGGCCGCGCCGTTTTCCGGGTCAAGGATCACCAGCGCCTCAAACGGTTCGTCTTCCGGCTCGTTTTCGGGAATCTCCTCATCCTCATCGGGATCGGGTTCCTCGCCGCTGGGCTGCTCGTCTTCGGGCAGGTCAGCGTCACCCTCGCCGGGCTGTTCCGCCGGCTCGCTCTCCGACTCATCGGGGATGGAGTCGCCGCTATCCGGCGCCGCCGGGTCTTCGGACGAATCGCTGTCCGCAGGCGGTACTGTTTCTCCGTCGCTTTCGTCTGCGGGCGGTGCCTCCTCACTGATGTCTTCCCCGCTGGGCAGCGTCGGCCGTTGCGGGTCGTCAGGCAAGTCGGTGCCTGTGTCGCCGGTGCTGTCCCCGCTGGCAGAACTGTCTGCCAGCACAGGGTCGCCGCTGTCCACGGTTGCGGTGTTCCCCGCCGCCTCCTCCGCAAATGCGGGAAGCGCGGAGCCGACGCAGGTGAACAGCATCAGCATGGCGAGCAGCAGTGTCGCCCCTCGCCGCCAAAGATGGTTGCTTTTGATTCTTTTCAAAACGATAGCTCCTTCCCTTGTGCATCTGGCAGAAACCCGCTATATGCCCAATAGGGCACTATTTGTGAATGGCATACGAATCCTCCACCAGACGCTTTGTGGATATTCTTTCCTATTATTCTACGAGCTTTGCACAGCATCGCAAGAGGGTGTGCAGCAAATTCTGATACAAAAAAATCCCCTCCCGCCGATTTGTTCGGCAAGAGGGGCGCGTTATTTGTTTACGAGAGGTTTCAATTCATGCCCTTATGGGGAGGGGCAACCGAGCGTTTGCTTCCTACCGCCCGGATAAAGTGTACCTGCCCCTAAAGTCCCTTATAGCCCACCACTATAATCGCCATCGTCCGGAGCGGCGTTACCACCATTCCCCTCATCCGTCCCACCGCCGGGGATAATCGTGCCGCCATCTTTTCCAGCCGCGCCACCATCTCCCCAAGTTTCATTGTTACCACCTGCAGGCGGCACATCGGGAGTGGGATCAGGTGCCGGCGTAGGATCGGGCTGCGGAGCCGGAGTCGGGTCGGGAGTCGGCGCAGGCGTAGAACCGCCGCCGTTTCCACCGCTGGGCTGGTTGGGCGTGGCCGCTCCAGTGTTGCTGCCGTTACCAGTATTACCATTGCCACCATTGTTGCCCGCCGGACGGCTGGTGGTCTGCCGCACAGGTTCAGTTACCACAACTTTGCAATCAGTCTTCTGTCCCAGCTCGTTTTCCACAGTGATGGTCGTTTCCCCGGCGGCCACACCAGTCACAACGCCGTTCTCATCCACAGTGGCGGTGTTCTCATCCGCGCTGGTGTAGGTGTACTCGGTGCCGACCTCGGCCTCGACATCCTCCAAACCAGTATCCACGATGATGTCGGCGGTCGCGCCAACCTCCAGCTCCATATCCTCGACGGTCAACTTCTCCGGGGCCTGCTGCACAGTTACGGTGACAGTTTTCTCCACACCGTCGGCAGTGATCGTCAGCTCAGTTTCACCAGCCGCCACAACGACCAAATCGCCGTCCTTTACGGTAACAACGCTCTCGTCAGCAACCGCGAACTCCATCTTTTCCGCCTTGGCGCCTTCCGGCAGCAGGGTGTATTCCACTGCAGCAATCTCGTCAGCGGTGTTCAGCAGGATGTCCTCGGCCTCAATCCCCTCGACAACGGCCTGAACCACGACTTTGGCTGTCGCGCTCAAGGCGCCGTCGGCAGAGGAAACAGTGACGGTGGTTTCCCCAGCGGCAAGCGCGATCAGCGTGGTGCCGTCCAGCGCGGCGATGCTCTCGTCGGCAACAGTAAAAGTCACGCCCAGCTTTTCGATGGCTTTGTTCAACGTTTCGGCGTCAATATCGGCCTTATCGGCAACAAACTCGGCGTTCAGGGTGACGCTCTCCCCTTTTTCCAAAGTGATGTCGTCCAAAGTGATGCCGGTGATTTTCGCACTCCCGCACCCGGTAAAGCACATCAGCGCGATGGCAGCAACGGTCAGCAGCATCAAAAACTTTTTCATCTTCATCATAGCAAGTTTTCTCCTAAAGTTCGCCGGTGGAAAACTGTGGTAGGAAGTGGAAGAGAGTGTTAAAATCCTCCCGGAGCGTCCTCTGGTGGAACATTAGGGTCGGGAGCTCCCTCATCCGTCCCACCACCGGGGATAATCGTGCCGCCATCTTTTCCGGCCGCGCCGCCATCTCCCCAAGTTTCATCGTTACCACCAGCGGGCGGCACATCGGGGGTGGGATCGGGCACCGGTGCCGGCGTAGGATCAGGCTGCGGATCCGGAGTCGGGTCGGGAGCCGGCGCAGGCGTAGAACTGCCGCCGTTTCCACCAGTGGGTTGCGCAGGCGTGTTCGCACCCGTGCTGCCCGTACTACCAGTGTTACCATTGTTGCCAGCCGGCCGGGTCGTGGTCTGCTTCGGCGCTTCTTTCACCACCACGTTGCAGGTCGTCTTCTGCCCCAGCTCGTTTTCCACGGTGATGGTAGTCTCCCCGGCAGCCACGGCCGTCACGACACCATTCTCATCCACGGTGGCGACGTCCTCATCTCCAGTGGTATAGCTGTACTCCATACCCACCGTGATGTCCTCGCCCTCGACCGCAACATCCACCTGCGCAGTTTTACCCGCCACGATTTCCATGTCCTCGACCTTTAACTCCACGGGTGCGGTATCCACCTTGACAGCGGTTTCCGCCTTGATGTCGCCGCAGCTCACCGTAACAACGCACTCGCCGTTCGCCACAGCAGTAACCTTGCCGTCCGCGTCCACGGTCGCCACATTCTCGTCACTGCTCTCGAAGACCAGCTCCACGTCGGTCGCATCCTTCGGCAGCAGCTTGACCTCCAGCTCGGCGGTATCCTCGTGATTGATTACCAGCACCATGTCCTCCGGCGCCTCGATGTCTTCCAGCGCCACATCCACAGTGATCTTGCACACGCTCTGGATGTTGGCGTCCTTGATGCTGACAGTGATGTTCGCCTCACCGCCGCCGACGGCAGTTACATTGCCGTTCTCGTCCACGGTAGCAACATCCTCGTTGTCGCTTTCCCACACGAGCGCCAGCCCCTCGGCGGCCTTGGCGATGGCATCGGCCTTTGCGTTCTCCTTGTCGGCGCCGTAGCTGATCTCCAGCTGGGCCGTCTCGCCCTTCTCAAGCTGCATATCCGCCGGCAGGCCGATGGACGTGATGTTCACGCTACACCCAGTAAAGCACATCAGCGCGATAGCGGCGACGGTCAGCAGCATCAAAAACTTTTTCATATTCGTCATAGCAGGTTTCCTCCTAAAAACGCTATGCGGCATTTTGCCGTACCCTATATTATATCGTATCTTGTACCCGTTTGCAAGAACCTGTTTTCCTTGTTCTTGTAACCAGATTATACCATAAATTCAAGCAAATGTCAATAGGGTTACACTGATTTTTATGTGTTTTTATGGTGTAAATCACTTATATTTTTGGTGCGCAAAAGAAAAAGCCCGGCCACCGAGCAGTCTCGGTAGTCAGGCTTATAGGCGTCAAATATTAAGCGCGCTCGACATCGTGGTAGTCCCGTATCAGTTCGTCTGAAATGACCTGATACGCTTTGGTACTGTCCACATGCGACCAAGGAGAACCAGCACGATGCGTAAGGTCAACGAGCGTACTCGCGGGATATTCGCCGTACCGCTGAATCGTCCGATCTATCGACATGAGCTTTTCAGCACCGTCTTTTGCGAACAGGATTCGGCTTCTTGCCGGCAGCTCCTTTACGCCAGTGTGAGCGGCGCTGTCCGGGCCAAACTCGAACGGCTGAATATATTGGGGGCCGCTCCGTTTATACGCCTCATAAACACTGTCCACAACCGGCCCGTGCTTGAAAGCATAGATTCTGTCTTCATATAGACGGGCACCATGCTCACACAAATAATCGGCATACGCGAAATAGACCAGTTTTTCCAAAGACAGATGGGTGCATTTGATTTTTGAGAGAATGTAGATCGCCACATCCAATCCGGTCAGCACCCGGTCTTTTTTGACTTTCTCCGAAAAATCTGGCACCGACGGAACGCACTCGACGCCCTCAAAAAACAGGTCATACTTTACGACCGACTCCCACGATTCAGTCCCTGTTTCGATGAGGTGTGTTGACAGGGGAACATCATCACCGCAGCTCTGCTTAATTTCCCGGATGATCTTTGCGATTGCATCGCTGTTGAGCTGGCTTGCCTCTGTAATGTCCAGCGCCACACGAGCACCATCGGTGTATGAACTGCTCATAATAATATAGTGTTTAACCACCGTTGATTCCCCCTTCCTGTCTTTCTTTTTCCCAAGTGGTGTATTCTTGCTTGTATCTTTTATAGGATGCGAAATTTCTGTCGGCATCTATGGTACTCGGACAGCTTTGCTTGTATCAGCCAGATACCGTTTCAGCAAGAAAGCGCAGAAATACGGAAAGGTATAAATGCCATCACTGTATCCAATATTCCCGCTGATAAACTTAATACCATAATGGATATCAGCATACCTTTCGCTCGCAATCAAGGTTCTCATAGACTTAGCGGCTCCGTTATTTGCCTTAACCTCTACCGGAATCAGGGCATCGGCCGTTCTAACAAAGAAATCCTGTTCCAACGACGAATCATCCCGCTTGTAGTAATAGAGCTTGTATCCAGCCTTAACCAACGCCTCTCCGACAATGTTTTCATAAAGCGCGCCTTTATAGACACCGAGGTTTTTGTTGGTACGCAAGTCCTCCTGCGCCTCCTCGTCCAGCATTGCAACAAGCAGGCCGCTGTCCGCAAGATAGATCTTATACTTTGTTTCATCATAATTTCCTTGAAGCGGCAACTCGGGAAAATTCATGCAATAGCAGATATTAACTATTCCGGCATCATCCAACCATTCGATGCACCCTCTGTAATCACGAAAGCGGGCGCCGGAAGCGACCTTTGAGATTTGAAATTTTTTATTATCTTTGGCGAGCTGTGCGGGAATATGATTAAACACGTTCAGGATTCTGGTCTGATCCATACCCTCCGCGTATTTGCGAATATCCTCTTTGTAATCGGCAATGAGCTGCCTCTGCGTTTCAAGCGAGCCTTCAAAAGAACCCTTCGCAACAAACTCGCGGATAACCGCCGGCATCCCACCCAAAATGCAGTAGTCGAGAAACAGCCCGCTACATACTGACATTTCTACTTCGTTAAATGGAGTAAGTGTGCACATATGCTGCAGCATATCTTCAACAAAGCCCTCGTCGTAGCCTTTGGCCCATAGAAACTCCTCAAAATCCATGGAGTACATCTCATAGTCAGATTTATACCCCACACTGTTACTTTCGATTTTCCGATAGTTGATACCGAGCATGGAACCGCTGCAGATCACATCATACCTTCCGTCAATTTTGAAAAATTTCAGAGCCGTAGCAATATCCGGAAACTCTTGAATCTCGTCAAAGAACAGCAGCGTTTCACCCTCAATAAAACGCTTGGACGGGTCGATTCTGGAGATATTCTTTACAATGGCTTCCGCACTGTATCCATCCGCCGTAATCATCTTGTATTTTGGTTCTTCTACAAAATTAACTGTAATTACGCTTTGAAAATTCATGGCGCCGAATCGTTTGATGGATTCGGTTTTCCCCACCTGCCGGGGGCCTTTCACAATCAGCGGCTTTCTGTCCGGATCAGCTTTCCACCTTGTCAGGAAATCATCGACTTTTCGTTTCAGGTACAGCACTTTCTCTCGCCTCCTTTGATATCATTATAACCGTATTTAACGGAGAAATCAATCATTCGCACAAAAAATGAGCGAGTTTTATTCTTTCTTTCACATTTTATGGGCGAGTTTTCGCGTGCTCCTCACATTTTCCGGTTCTGGGTGAGTTTTCCAATCTTGATTTCCGCTGCACCTTTGCGCGCGTGCGATAGAAAAAAAGAGAGTGGTCTTGGGTGTCTTGGGCTTGGTGATACACCCACTTCCTTTGGCTGGCCGTATATGCTATATGCCCGCCTCAAGGCGTTTGTGAGCGGCCCCTGCCCGACCTCGCCCATCGCAGCGTGGCCTATGCCAGTACGCGCAGGATACGCAGCGTGTGCGCGTCCCCTGCAGGTGCATCGCGCCGCGTACACGCACAATGGCTGCCGGTATCGCGCCCCTCCCAGCATTGCTTGAGCCGGGCATACGAGCAAGCCGTCGTCATCGCTCACTTGGCGCAGCACAAAGAAGGCCGCGTTGCGCAGTCCTGCAATCGGCCCGACGGTAGGCGGGCACTTTTCCCAATTTTTGAAAATCAGATGGGGTTTATATTAAATATAGTATGCCCCCAAAAATTGTCAGACGCCTGTTTTGGAGCCGAACCTTCGCCCAATAACCACCGGCTTTCCCGGCCTTTCTGTGCGCTTCACGTTTTTAGGGATGTGAGAGCGGTGGTTTTTGTTTTTTCCCTTCTCCTCCCCAAAAATCCGGCTCGTCTCTTTTTCTGAAAATCAATATTCTGTTTTTTCAAAAATCACAGTGTCTGCGGTACGCTGTATCGGATGCCGCCGGCGTATATCCAGCCGGCCTTTGTGCGGCCTTTTTCGATTTTGCGCAGCCCTGCATAGCATTTCCGCCACAGCTTTTCTTTGGCGCGCCGCACGCGCTGCATCGCCAGCCTCACAACTCGTTCTGCCTCGGTCAGCGGCCTGCGTCCGCGCTTTTTGCCCATCGCGTCCGCAGGCGTGTCCCCGCCCTCAAGCTGCCCGCTCTCGGACGGATTGCCGTCCTGCCCAGCACCCGTCCCGGAAGACCCCGGAAAGTCGTCGTCGTGATTGTGCTTGCGATCCTCCTGTTTTGCGGTTTTCTTGGCCTGCTGCTTGGCCGCTTCCAGCTCGCGCTCCTTTCGTTCCAGCTCCTTCTTGGCCTCATCCACCGCCTGTATCAGCTTAAAGCGACGGATGCGGTAGTTGATGCAGGAGACGCTCAAGCCCAGCTTGTCGGCAATTTGCTCTCTGGAAAGACCATCGTACAGCATTCTCACAATAGAATGGTTTCGATAGTCGTCGTTTTCCTTTTGGGTACGCCCGCTTTTGTTTCTCCGGCGCTTGCGCTCCTCGGCGTCCATGATACCCTGCATCTGTTTCTGCTCAGTTTCCGTGACTTGCAAATCGGAAATCACACGGGCGCTGCCAATAGCGGATCGGCACAAGCGCACAGACCGGCGCAGGTGCTTTAATTGTTCTTGCAGCTTGTCTTCCGGCAGCGGATAGCGCATCATCGCGTTGGCCCGCTCAACGGCGGCGACAGCAGGTGCGTTGTCTGTTTTTCGGTTGCCGGTGGAGATCATGGTGTAGAAATACAGATAGAAGTACAGGCGCTGCTGCATTTCCGATGTGAAATCGCCCTTGCGCAGTTTAATCAGCCCGAAAAAATCCTCGGCTGTGTTCGCATAGGATTGCTTTTGGAATGCGTCGTTAATCGTCTCCCGGCTGCGTGCACGAGGAGGTTTGCGCGTGTAGGAAACAACGGCGGGAAGCTGGTCGTCGTCGGCAGTCCGCTTAAACACCGGGCTTTCCATCCACCTGCTGTACGGTTTGCTGGGCAGCATCTTGTCCTTGTCCGTAGGCATCAGATCGCCTGGCATAGCCAGCTCGTCGTTCCAGACCATTTCCCGGATCATCCACCACGCTGGGCACTGCGCATCCTTGCCGTGCGCGCGCCGCCACGCTTCACGGTATGCGCGCTTGACGGGCAGCGCGTTCAGAGCGTTGTACATGACATCCCAGGACACCTTCTGCTTTTGGACGCAGAGAAGCCTCGAACCGCCCGTAGGCAGCTCGATTTGTTCGCACACATCCGTCCGAAACGTCGCCACGCCAAAATTTCCAAAGATGTCCGAAAGGCGGTACATCATACTCCGCCAGACTGGCAGATAGCTCGCCGACCTCCCGTCGCTGCTCATCCACAGCGCCCAAAAGCCCGCCTCAGTCTCCCACATGGTCGGCACAACCAGCCCGCACTGCGCGCAGGTTTTCTGGAACTCACGCACGACAAAATCGACCGTTTTTTCGGCCCAGCGCTTTGTGTTCTTCCAGTCCACCCGCAAATAGAATCCGTTCAGGTGAAGCAGCGCCGACATGACACACCCTGCGTCGCTGAAATCGTTGATGGCGAGTTTAACACGTCTTCTCGTCTGAGCATAGCGCAAAAAGCCCGTGCTGGCCGCCTTGCGCAGCATCGCGGCGCCGATTGCCTCGCTCACCGGGTTCAGACCGTCCTCGTCCGTCGCTGTCGCATAGATATACGCGGAATCCGTTGTGGTAGCAAGGCGCTCAAGAATGATTTGATTCAGATATCGGTTCTCCCAGAATCTTTCCGGTTTTCTCGCATATTCCTCGTAGGATTTTGCAAAAATCCGAGACTGTCCCAGCTCCCTCTCTCGGAAGGTGATGTTTAAGACCTTGGTTGTGGTGATGGCGTTTGCGTTCGTGCGTGGCATATTTTCCTCCTTAATGCCTTGTGTACCCTATCGGACACTATTTCATTTGGATACACTGAAGCGCGCGGCAAACAAAAATGCGCCGCGAACTTCTTTCAGCTCGTGGCGCACTCAACTGTAATTTTTTTGGAATTACAGCGTTTTTCTCTTGACAAATTGCTAAATTCCTTGTATACTATATATCAAGGAATCAGCAGTGGTGCTGCACTCGCTGATTTCGCCGTTTGGTGTCTGCTAACGCCAAGCGGCATTTTTTTTATTTGTATCAATATTATAGCACATTTTGGGGCGGATTGCAAGAGGCTTTTTGTATTTTTGTTGCACATTCTCCTTATTTTCAGTGTTAAACGGTTGTTTTTGCGTCATTCAACATGGACAATTCGCTCGGACGCGCCTGCCGCAGCGTGGCCTATGCCAGTACGCGCAGGATACGCAGCGTGTGCGCGTCCCCTGCAGGTGCATCGCGCCGCGTACACGCACAATGGCTGCTGGTATCGCGCCCCTCCCAGCATTGCTTGGGCCGGGCATACGAGCACGTCGTCGGCATCGCCCACTTGGCGCAGCACAAAAAAACAGGCGTTTTCCCTCTCCAATGCGCCGCCCACGTATTTTCATGTGTAATCCATGTGTAAATTATGTAGAAATCATTGAACCATTCACGCTTTCGTGGTATAATACCCCAAAGAGCACGGAAAGGAGTTTGCACTATGGCTTCTACACCCACAAACCTTACCATCCCGATTGACCCGGAACTGAAAGCGCAGGCCAAAGCCCTGTTCGACGAACTCGGTCTGAGTCTATCCGGAGCGTGCAACATTTTTCTCCGGCAGGCCGTCCGCGAGGGACGCATCCCATTTGAGATCACCCTGAACAGCCCCGCCGGTAAAAATGGCGCACAGAGCGAATCCGAGAAGTAATGTTTCTTGCATAAAAAGAAAAGGCCCCTCGACGAGGGGTCTTTTTTGTTGTCTTGTTGTTGCTTTGATGCCTTAGCCCCATAGCTAAGGCTGGGGCTTGCGGCAACGCTTTGCTCAAAAGTGATGATCGAACAGCACGATTGCCCATTCTTCCGGGTTGCACCGAATTTGCTCAAGCGTCTCGTCCGTGACAGTGGCTTCCGCATCCTCACAATTATAGAACTCGCTTTTGAATGTGAAGCGCCCATCCAGCTCATTAGCAAGCCCACAAAGGCATCTTCTTGCCATGAAACTGCTGTCAGGTTCCTTGAGCTTCTCCACGATTTCCGCAAGATCGGTCGTTTCACAGCCTGCCATGACTTGCCCCAGATACCAGTTGATTGTTTCTTTCTGCCGGTTGCGGATTTCGACCAGCCTTTTCGTGAACGACTCCGGGTCATCTACCGCGAAAAGAACATTTTCGGGATATTCGTCTGCCCATCCTCCGGCAGTTTCCGTTTCGCGCCAGTCGAACGCGTCGTCGCAAAAGCACTCCGTCTGATCCTCCGCGTACCGGCGGAGGGCGTCTGCGGTGTCCTCGCGATCAGCTTCATCGAAAGCGGTTTGCTGTGCGACAGTCGGGATTCGTACAAGGTGGTTTACTAAAATGTGCATTGTTATTTCCTCCTAAGATTTTGTGTTTGGGAGCGCGTTTGGCCGACGACTCACGATTCCTCGTTTTCGTCCGGCAGCACGCCCCAGTTGTTATTTTCATCGCAGGACAAATCCAGCCACTTTTCCAGCCGTTGCCGCTCATCGCTGTCCATGAAAACCCCGATGGCGCCCATCATATCGGCAATGATTTCCGCGACGTTTCTGGTGTCGTAGTCTCCAAAGCCCAGCGCCCATGCCACTTGCTCTCTGTTCGTCATCATTATATATTGAATCTGATTCGATATAACTGCATATAGCCTTGATAAACCGCTTCATGTCCGATGTGTCTCTTTCAGGATACTCGCCTGTTATTACATTATACAAAAAATTACCTTTAATTGGTTTCTCCTTTATCACAGGATTGCCATTCGCCTTGCCTCCAGATGAACCTGTAAAAGTCCCATCCTGCCGCATTTCCTTAAAATCATTGTAGTATCTAAGATTTGGAATCGGTTACCGGCGTCCAATTTCCCGCCGAAGGGCAGTATGAAGTCCTCCAGCGTCATTTTCACCCGTTCAGATTCCTTTTGATACATCATCTCTACCCCAAAACCCGTCTTTTTTTGCTCTTCATCGCCATTATGATACCATAACAGAGCGCTAATGTATTGTGGTTTCAATGGGTTTGGGGGTGTTCAGTAGACTCTATGTATTACCGTTGGCATTTGTCGCAAACGCTATGTTTGTAGCAACCATGCAGCGCCTCGTCCACTATGCGGGGGGAGAACAGACAGCAGCGCCTCCGGCTCCATCAAACTGGCCAAGGAGCGCATTGCGCTGATGAAACGGTACGATATTATGGATTGAATTTAGGCAAAAAGAAAACGGGCGGAAGGGAGAAACTCCCTTCCGCCTGCGGCTTACCGCTCCATGCCCGCAGCACGCTGCTTTTTCGCCTGCTGCACGGCCTTTTCGGCGCTGCGGCGGCGGTTGAAGAGCAGCAGGTCCCGCATATTCTCGTAAAGATTGCCCTTGCCGGACTCGAACACGGCGACCATATATTTCTTCGTCTGATACCTGGCGTAAATCTCTTTCAGCCCCTCACGCAGGACGGGGTCAATTTTTTCTGCATTCGTCAGCCAGATTTCCACAAACTTCTGCTGGTCCCTGACGTTCATCTCCAAATAAAATCGACCTCCTTCCATATCCTTAGTTTCCTCATCTTTCCTGCGCCTTATACACCGCCGACTGCTTATTAAGCGCTGCATTTTCGGCGGTCAGAGTCTTGTAGGCTGCGTCATACTTTTTGAGTTTCGCCCGCATGGCCTCTGTGCCGGGGCTGCGCAAAACAGATGAAGCATGGGCTGAAAGACTGGTTCCCGTGAGAGCCCCGGAAGAATGCTATGTGCCCCAAAATAATTGACCGCCATCTCAATGAGCTGCTGCCCAGCGAGATGGCGGTCTTTTATTCGTGGCTACGTTTTACGCTTTTGTTTTGCCCAAACTCTACTCCTCCGAGTATACAACACCCAAACCACAGGGCAATAGAAGCCCTGTGGTTTGGGTGAAAGAACCCGCTCAACCTTTCACGGAACCGGAAACCATACCTTCCACGATATATTTCTGCAGGCACAGGAACAATAGCAGCATCGGCAGGATAGTGAGCACCAGCACACCGAACACATATTGCCAGTCGCGCTGATACTGTCCGAAAAAGTTGTAAATGGTAAGCGGCACCGTAGAATTCTTGGAAGACCCAAAGAAGAACAGCGGGATCATAAAGTTGTTCCAGATATCAATGGCGCTCACCACGATATTTGTCACCAAAATCGGCTTCATCACGGGCAGCAATATCTGGAATGAAAGGCGCAAAAACCCGCACCCGTCAAGGGTGGCCGCCTCATCGATCTCTCTGGGCACGCTTTTGGTGAAGCTGCAAAACGTCATCACCGTAAACGGAAGCCGCAGTGCAATAAACAGGCATATCACCGCCAGATAAGTGCCGTAGATGTTCAACACCTTCAGCATGGCAAAGGTGGTTGCAATCTGAAGCGTGATGGTAAGGCCAAAAACAAAATAATAGTATATGCCTGTGGAAAACCGGGTGCGCCGCCTGGACAGAACAATACCCGCCAAAGCCCCAAATAGGATGGAAAACAGTGTGGCCGGCACCGTGACGAGAAGGCTGTTCTTATAGCCGTTCAGAATCTTGCCCTTTTCCAGCACATGCAGATAGTTCTCCGGGTGAAACTCTGACGGAAGCGAAAGGTCGAACGCACTGGCCTCGGCCTGGGTCTTGAAAGAACCCAGCACCATCATGATCACCGGCACAAGATAGATCAGTGCGAACAGCGCAAGCAGCAGAAAAATCATCCAGTTGATGATCTTCGTTTTACGAGTGATCATGCTTCCACCTCCCGGGCCACAAAATAACGGTTCAACAAGAACGAAATCAGCATCACGATGACGCACAAAATCACGCTGCCTGCGCTGGATTCACCCAGGAGCCCGAGCGAGAACGAACGATACACATAGGTGGACAGCACCTGTGTGTCAAAACCAGGCCCGCCGTTGGTGACGACATAGATAATGTCGAACACTTTCAGGCCTCCGGAAATACCAAGCGTGATCACCACTGTGAAGGACGGTGCGATCAGCGGCAGCGTGATTTTGCGGAAACAGACCCAGGGGCTTGCGCCCTCGATGCTGGCGTATTCATAATAATCTTTGGGCACGGCCTGCAGCGCCGAAATAAAGATAAACATGTTGAAGCCCGCCCACATCCAGCTTTCGATCAAAATGACCGAGCCGAAGGCTGTGCCGTAATGTGCAAGCCAGTCCATGGTGAGGCCGCCTGCGCCCAGTGCTTCCAGTGCATTGTTCAGCAGGCCCGTTTTGGACAAAATGGCCCTGAACAAAACACCCACCACTGTCACACTCAGCACGCACGGCGCATAATAGATGGTGCGCAGCACATTGTTGGCGCGAATCTTCCGCACCAAAAGCAGCGCCAGGGCAAGACCGCCCACCGTTTTCAGGATCGTGGTGCAGATGGCGAATATGAATGTGTTCATCAGTGAGTGCAGGAACACAGGGTCCTTCAAAAGCGTAATGTAGTTGGTGATGCCGCGAAATTCCGGCGCATAAAATCGGCTGATGTTCCAGTCGGTGAACGAAAAGAACAGGCTTGCCAGAAGCGGAACAACAGTGAACAGTGTAAAGATGAGAAGGGCCGGAATCAGGGCCCAATACGGATAAAGAGATTTTTTGCGCATGTCGCGGCTCCCTTCTATGCGTGTAGTGTGTTTGTAAAAGGGACGGCAGCCATACGGATGCCGCCCCTTTTCGTCATGTCACCGCGTTAGGTCCAGCCTTCGACTTTTTTCTCCGTCTGATACTTCGCGATATCCTGCTGGAAGCGCTCCATCACTTCGGCGCCCGTCATATCGCCCTTGTACGGAGCCTCCAGGAAATACTGCCACAGCGTGTTGGCAAACAGGGGCTGCACGTCGTTGAAGCTCTGGTCGAACTCCGTCACAGTCTTGCCCTGATCGATGTAATCCGCATAGATCTTCTGCACGGTCTCGTCCATGTCTTCGCGGCGGCCGTCCACACCCTCAAAGTTGGGGTCGCCGGGCTTCGTCTCAAAGTACAGGTTGCAGTATTCAGGCGTGCTCCACAGATCGAAGACGCGCATGATGGCATCGGCATTCTCCGTGTCCTTGTTCACCGCCACGCCGGCAGAGGTGGGCAGCACTGCGATCACATCACCGTTGTCATATTTGAACTTCGGGTTGAACATACCAAGGTCCGTGTCGGGGTACTGCGTTTTGATGGCGCTGAAAATCTCGGTAGCGCCCATGAACATGGCCGCCTCGCCGCTGGCCAGACGCTCCAGTGCGCCGTCATAATCCAGCGTGAGATAATCTTCGTTGAACCAGCCCTTCGGGAAGAAGCTCAGGTACTCGTCCACTACGTCGCCAAGGACGGGGTAATCGCTGAATTTGGCCTGATTGCTGAGGATTTTCTTCGTCATGTCCTGCACTTCGGATTCCACGCCGATGGCACGCATAAAGCCGGAGGTCATCCAGATCTGCGGAATCCAGTTGTCGGAAGCCAGCACGAACGGCGTGACACCGGCAGCCTTCAGCTTGTCCGCCGCTGCATACATCTCTTCGGTGGTGGTGGGCACTTCAATGCCGTTTTCTTCAAACACCGTTTTGTTGTACACCATCGCCTGGAAGCCGTTGGAAGCTTCAAACACGAAGCCGTAGCTCTTGCCGTTATAGGTGGAAAGCTCCGGTGCCTGCACCTTGGACTGCCATGCGCAGTCGTCCAGCGGCAGGAAATGCTCTTCCGGGTTCACCTGAGAATACAGCTGCGGGAACTGGTACACGATCAGGTCCGGTGCCTCGCCAGAGTTGACTTTCATCTGCAGCAGGTTATCGAACTGGTCATCCGGAACGACCTGGAAGTCGATCACGATGTTCTCTTCTTTCTCCAGCTTTTCCACCATGGCCTGCAGACCAGCGTAGTTGCGGGACTGCTGCACCATGCCGGTGATCTCCACGCGCTCTTTGTTCTCAACCGTCGGGGGCGTTTCACCGGATACGGTGCTGCCCGCCGTGCCACTCGCCGGGCTGCCGGCGCAGGCAGTCAGCATACTGGCGGCCAATGCGCCAGCCACTAGCAATGACAGAAGTTTTTTTGCTTTCAACATTTGCGTTCATCCTCCATTTTTTCTTTTTAAAATTCATTTTCCTTTGTTCAAGCGAATGATCTTCCAAATCCCCCCCGCTATTATAGCGCTTTTCCCGATGTATTTAAATAAAAAATGAAGCATTCCCACAGGAAAACCGCAACAAAATTCTTTTATGAGGAATGATTTTAGCCAGATTGCAGCATTTCGTTCAATCGCATTGGGTATTTCAACCATCAATCATTGCTCACTGGCACCGAGATGCTTTGCTTGCAGCAATAGGCTTTTCCATCCACCTCCACGGTGAGTGCGTCACCTTCCAGAATGTCCAGGCAGAACTGTGCGCTGTCGAACGAAACTGCAAGAAGCCTGCCCCTGTACAAAATGCGGAACGACACACGCCGCCACGCCTCGGGGCACCGCGGCGTGAAGGCCAGGTGTTCCCCATGGTAGTTCAGGCCGGCAAACCCTTGCACCACCGCCAGCCAGGATCCCGCCATGCTGGTGATGTGCAGGCCGTCTTCCGTGTCTGCGTTGAAGTTGTCCAGATCCAGTCGGGCGGCACGCTGATACAGTCGGTACGCCTCCTGGTAGCGGCCGCTGGCAGAGGCAACCACACTGTACATACTGGGCGACAGTGACGATTCATGTACCGTCATGGGCTCGTAAAAATCGAAATTGGTGCGTTTCTGCTGCTGGGTAAACCGGTGCGGGAAGTAGTAAAAAGCCAGCACCACGTCTGCCTGTTTGATGTAGCAGGAACGAAGAATCCTATCCCAGGACCAGTGCTTGCAAATAGGAAGCTCATCGGCGGGGATATCGCTCACCGGACGAAGGTCTTTGTCGAAGAAGCCGTCCTGCTGCACAAACACGCCACGTTCTGCATCCTCTTTCAGATACATTTTCTGGGCCACTTCACGCATTTTTTCGCGCTCAGCCTGCTCCAGCCGTACACCGGCCAGCTCTGTGCTGTACAGGGCGTATTCGATGCACCATTTCGCCATATAGTTTGTCAGCCAGTTGTTGTTGATATTATTCTCATATTCATTGGGTGCGGTGACACCCAGCAGCATATAGCAATCTTTGTGGGCATTGTATGTGCTTCGGCTCACCCAGAAGCGTGCCACTTCCAACGCCACTTTATAGCCATATTCTTTCAAATAGCTCTCATCGCCTGTATACTGTGTATAGCAGTATATCGCATATACGATGGCTGCGTTGCGGTGCAATTCTTCGAAGGTGATCTCCCATTCGTTGTGGCACTCTTCACCGTTGAACGTGACCATGGGGTAAAGTGCCCCTCCGACCCCCAGCTTCGCTGCATTTTCCCGCGCTTTTTCCAGTGTGTTGTAGCGGAACATCAGAAGACTGCGGGCCACTTCGGGGCCGGCCACCGCAAGATACAGCGGGAAGCAATAGCCTTCCGTGTCGTAATAGGCCGCACCGCCATATTTTTCGCCGGTGAAGCCCTTGGGGCCGATATTCAGGCGTGCATCGCTTCCATCGTAGGTGCACAACAGCTGGAACAAATTGAAGCGGATGCCCTGCTGCGCTGCGTCGTCCCCCTCGATGGCCACGTCGCACATCTGCCAGCGGGCGGCCCACACACTGCGCTGCTCTTCCTCCAGCGTTTGCATGCCAGCCTGTACCGCCTCGCGCAGTAGGTCCAGCCCGCAGCTGCTCAGCTGCTGGGGTGCGTGATCCCGTGAAGTGACAACGCTTACATACTTTTCAAGCGCCAAAGCGTCGCCGCCCGGAACAAGCTGCTTTTCAAACACCTGGCTCACGGTTTTTCCGTCTTCGCTTTTTTGTCTGCTGCACTGGCCGCCCTGCGTGAAGGCTGTGATGCACACTGTAAAGCGCTCGATTCCGAATACATTCTCGTGCGTGCGGGCCGTCAGCTGCACTTCCGGCTGCTCACAGCTTGCGTCCAGCACCCGCCAGAACTGCTCGCCATAGTTGGCATCCGTATTGTATACGTCGGCACTGATGCCCGTTTCCACACGCACCGTGCCCTGAAAGCCATTGCTTTTCACAGCATAGCGCATGCAGGCAATCTCCTTGCGCTGGCAAGAGAAAAACCTTGTAGAGCGCAGCTCCAACTCGCCCCACTTTGTGTTCAGCACCACCGTGCGGGTCATGATGCCGGTGTGCATATCCACTTCCCGGTAAAACTTCTTCACATCGGCTTTTGCCAGGTCAAATCGTTCTCCGTTCAAATACAGATCAAAGCTCAGAAAATCCGGCGCATTGATCACCTTGCCGAAATAGCGCGGATAGCCGTTTTTCCACCAGCCCACACGCGTTACGTCCGGCACCCACACTCCTGCAATGTATGTGCCTTTCAAGGTGGTTGCACTGTAGTGCTCTTCATAATTGCCGCGCGCACCCATATAGCCGTTGCCCATGCTTGTGACAGACTCTGCCGGGCAGTTGTCTGCATTGTCCAGAGATGTCTGCACAATCTTCCACGGGTCGATGGTCTCAAAAATCCGTTTCATATATCCTCCCGCTTTTATTTCGATAATTTATCGGCTTGCGTGTTTATCATAGCACAGCACATTCCGCTTTTCAATTGTCAATTTTGCCCAATAAATCGCACTTTGTTTTGTATGTATTCCATATTTTATTTTATATTTGCATATCCTTGTCCTCTTCAGGCAATTCAGCAAGGTTTTAATACAATAAATATTCGATAATTTATTGACAGAGAACATCAAATGTGCTACACTGTGTCCCAAAGACAACCACATAGAAAGGGGAAAAGCCAATTGCAGTTTTCTAGCGAATGGAGCCAGGGGTTCAGCGCACAATGGCCCGAATGCGCACAATCCCGGGCGCCGATACGCCGCACGTTGCATGACATGTGCGCCATGTTCACCGATCAGGACGAAGTTTCCCGGCTGGCCGCCGGTGGGCAAAACCCTCTGATTTACGAAGTAAGCGCCTGGGATGCGCCGAGCCAGTCGGGTGCGCTCTCCTTTGGTGTGACGGTGCTGCACCCCGGCCAGATCGACAGCGAGTATTACATGACAAAAGGCCATTATCATGTGGTGCGGAACACCGCCGAAGTATATTATACGCTTTCCGGCGAGGGAGTTCTTGTCACGGAAAACGAAGACGGGCAGTGCATCCTTCTGCCCATGGCGCCGGGCACAGCCTCGTATGTAGCGCCCGGCTTTGCGCACCGCATGGTGAATACAGGCAGTCAGCCGCTGGTCAGTTTTTATGTGTTCCGCGCGGATGCGGGTCATGATTATGCAGCCATTGAGGTCGGCGGATTTCGCTGCCGCATCATGGCAGACGAACATGGGCGTCCATGCGTGAAACACGGCAATTCACTTTTGCCGGTGTGCGAACTTCCGTGTCAGGAAGGGCACATCGACGTGACAGATCTTTTCAGGGAGGATTCATTATGATATCAGTTTCTCAGCTCACCACCGCAAGCCTGGCCAACCTGTTCGACCACACCCAGCTGCACGCCGACGCACGGCGCGCGGATTTTGAAAAGCTGTGTGCGGAAAGCCGTGAATACGGGTTCAAAATGGTGGCCATCAACCCGGCGCCTGTTGCATTGTGCAAGGAATTGCTGGCCGGCACGCCGGTGCACGTGGGCGCAGCCATCGGCTTCCCGCTTGGGCAAAACGGCGTGGAATCCAAGGTGTTTGAAACGCAGCAGGCCATCCGTGATGGCGCAGACGAGATCGACTACGTCATTAACATCGGCGCTGCAAAAGACGGCAATTTTGCCCTGATCCGGGACGAGATGCACCGCATCGTAGATGTATGCCGTCAGGCCGGCGTGCTTTCCAAAGTAATCTTTGAAAACTGCTATCTCACAAAAGACGAAATTCGAACGCTTGCCCAGATTGCCCGTGAAGAACGGCCGGACTTCATCAAAACTTCCACCGGGTTTGGCACAGGCGGCGCCACAGCGCAGGATGTTGCCCTGATGAAATCCGTGGTGGGCGACGCCGTCAAAGTGAAGGCCGCCGGCGGTATCCGAAGCTGGCAGGCCTGCCGGGAAATGCTGGAAGCCGGCGCCGAGCGCATTGGCACCAGCAGCAGCATCCGCATCCTTCAGGAATTTCAGGCGTGGAAAAACGCATAAAAGCGCCATCCATACACAAAAATGGCCGGGCACCCAAAGGGGTGCCCGGCCATTTTCAGCCACAGCCAGGTTACATTTTCGGCAGCGAAGAGAAACCTTCACGGAACCGGGCAATATGGGCGATAATCTCATCCTCCCATGTCACCTTCGAACTATCCGGGATGGTGCCGCGCCGCTCCATGCCTTCAAATGTCAGGCGCAGGCCCTCTTCCAGAGAGATCTCCGGCCGCCATTCAGGCACATCGTGCAGCAATTTTTCATTGGACACATAGGTGTGCTGGCCAAAAATCTCATATGCCAGCACAAAGCGCTTGGCGTCCAGCTCCATCATCTGAGCCAGCGGCAGGCCCACCATCTCCACCTCGCGGCCCAGCACCTTCATGGCCGTGCGATGATATTCCGCCCAGGTGGTATACCCCGTCTGCACCACGTTATATACTTGCCCGATGCAGTGCTGTTTGCCCAGCACGCCCACAAAGCCCCGTGCGGTGTCGCGCGTGTGCATGTACTGATGCAGGATATCGCCGTCTCCGCAGATGAGGATGGGCTTGCCGCGCTTCACCCGGTCGATCCATGTGTGCTCCGTGGCAAAGCTGCGCAGCGCACCACTCATCTCGCTGTAAGACGTGCAAGGCTTCATCATGGTGACGGGAAATCCCTCGTCCTTCCATGCCTGCTGATACACAAGGTCTGCCTCGTGCTTGTTGATACCATAATCTGTCCATGGGGTGAACGTGTCACACTCCCGAATGGGCATGCGCTCAAAGCGCTTGCCATAAGTGCACACCGTGGACGCCGTGATGAAATGCTGCACCCCGCGAAACGCTTGAATGCTCACGCGGGCATCTTCCGCGGTAAAGCAGGTCATCTCAAACGCAGCGTCCGGCTTCAGTGCCTGCATGGTCTCGATATACTGCTCCGCATTGCGGCGGTCGCCTCGGATATACTGCACCTCCGGGCCATGGATAGACGTCGGCTGCCTGTCATATGCGACCACCTCATGGCCACGCTGCAAAAGTTCGCGCACGATGTGGGCGCCAATGTTGCCGTTTGCACCAGTCACAACTATTTTCATGTGTTTGCACTCCTTTTTGTTTGTCATTGCATGTCAAAGCAATTGGTCAGAACTCGAATGGAACTTGGACGTGCATCGACAAAATATCGATAAGTATTTTTATTATAAATCATAGTTTTCTAGCTGTCAATAGAATTTTTTCTTTCATTTTGTCATTTGTTTTCAAAAGGCCATTTGTTGTTTCGATAATTTTATCGATTTCTTATTGACTTTTTCCTCTCAAATAGTTATGATAAAACCATCCAAATCACAGGGAGGGTCTTGCATGGAGCATGTATTTTTGGTAGTATTTGACTTGGACGGTGTGATTGTGAATACATCATCGTTCCATTATCGTGCCTGGAAACGTCTGCTGGCAGAGGAATGGGGTGTGGAGCACACCCAAGAGGTAGACGACATGACCAAGGGCATCGGCCGCTATGAATGCCTGCGGCTGATCACCCAGCAATATGGCTTATCTGTGCCGGAAACCTCTTTTCGGGCACTGGCAGACAGAAAAAACAGCTATTATGTGCAGTTGCTGCACACGGAGCTTGGCCCCGAAAACATTCTTCCCGGTATTCCGGAGACGTTTTCCCTTTTGCGCCAGGCACACATTCCCACGGCGCTTGCCTCGTCCAGCTTCAATGCACCGTATGTGGTGCAAAAACTTGGGCTTCATTTTGATTATCACGTAGACCCCGGCAGCATCGCGCACGGCAAGCCTGCGCCTGATATCTATTTGAACGCCGTGAATCACTTCGGATACGAGCCGCAGCATTGCATCGGCATCGAAGACGCCGCCTCCGGCGTGGCATCCGTAAAGCAGGCGGGGCTGTATTGCATTGGCGTGGGAGATGCGGCGCTGCTGAAGGATTGCGACAGCCTGGCTGCCAGCACTGCGCAGCTGCCCGGCATTCTGAAAAAGCTGATCGGCACAGCCAGTTAAAATACGAAAACAAGGCAAGAGGGGATCATATGGTCAAGATTCAGGACATCGCACGGCAAATGGGGCTGAGCACCAGCACCGTTTATAAGGCGTTCAACGGCGGGGCTGACATCAACAAAAACACCCGTGCCGAGATTTTGAAGGTGGCTGCCCGCATGGGGTATATCGGAAAGCCCAAAAACTTCCCGCACAAGCGCGTATGCGTGTTTCTGGAACGCATGGAGCTCCAGCAAGTCACCTATTATCTGTATGAGATCGCACTGGCCTTCAAACGTGCCGCCGCACAGCACGGCTTCGAAGTGGTGATCCGCAGCTTGGGCGACGACGTGCTTGGCTACGATCAGATCATGCGGCAGTACTGCCTGCAGGGTGCGCTGATTCTTGGGCTGAACACAGCCGACCAATACTATAAACAGCTGGAACGTCTGGAACATCCCACCGTCCTGGTTGACAACTACATCGAAAACCCGAACATCAGCTGCATCTCGGCCGACAATATGCGTGGCATGACGCTTGTGGTGCAGCATCTGCTCAGCCTTGGGCATCAGCGCATCGGCTTTATCAACGGCGAAGAAAACAGCAGCACCAGCGCAGAACGTCTCAACGGCTATGTCAGCGCCATCACGCTTGGGGGCCTGCGCTATACGCCTACGCTTACACAGCACGGAGATTTTTCAGAGGAATCCGGTGCGCGCTGTGCGCATGCTTTGGTGGAACAAGGCGTGACGGCGCTGCTCTGCGCCAGCGACCTAATGGCCATCGGCGCCATCCGGCAGCTGCAGCAGATGGGCCTGCGTGTGCCGGAAGACATCAGTGTCTGCGGCTTTGACGATATCCGCCTGTCCCGCTATATCACCCCGGGGCTCACCACTGTTCGCATCGACGTGGACAGCGTGGGCACACGTGCGTTTCTCTGCCTGCAGGACCTCATCGCTGGCGGCCCCTGCGTCAAGATCCTGGAGGCGCCTCAGCTAATCGTACGGCAATCCACCGCCGCTGCCCGCACCGGGCGCTGAAGATTGGACCCTTTTTCTGCGCCGCCCGGCCCGCACTGTGCCTGACAAGGCCTGCATTCATAAAACCATCCGCCGCCCTGCATGACTGTGTATCCGCAAAACGGTTATAGCGGAAATACAACTATTTTACGGCATCTGTCAGGCAGGGTTGGTAACGAAACAACGGGTATCCGGTGAACACCGGATACCCGTTCAGTCTGTCAAAGAACCCCTGCTTTTAAGAGGCGAAAGCAGGGGCTTTTTTGTAATTTGGGCGATAACAAACAAATATCAGTGCAAAAATGGAGTTTTCCCAACTCCAATTTGCCAGTTTTTTCAGATTCATGGCAGCATATTTAAGCCTGACCCATCGTGTTACTGCGGCCAAGCCTCTATGGTGTGTATAACGCATTGCGTGTTTCTCTTTTGCATCCGCAAAGACTCGCTCAATCGTCTCTTTGCGCTGTGCATAAATTCTTTTGCTCAGCTCCGTCTTACGGATGCCCTCCACAATATCCAGATACTCCTGCCAGATGTGGGTTGTGAATAACTTCTGCCCTTTTTCATTTGCACCGCAATAGGCCTTGGATGGGCAGTTCACGCAGTTTTTAGGCGTGCTGCGGTATGCTCTCTTTCCATCCCGGTCGGTTGTAATCTGCCCCCTCGCCAGGCGGAGCGTTTGGGCACGATCCGCGCCGTCTATGAGCAGCAGAAGTACATGTACGATAACCGTACCCACAGCGTACCTGACCGGATCGTCAGCGTGAACCAGCCCTTCGTTCGGCCCATTGTGCGGGGAAAAGCGGGAAAGCCGGTGGAGTTTGGCGCGAAGCTGGACATCAGTGTCGTTGACGGATGGACACGGCTGGAGTGCTGTTCTTTTGACGCCTACAATGAGGCGGGAAATCTGCAGGAAATGGCAGAGCGGTTCCGAGCGCGAGAGGGGCATTACCCCAGCCGGATCTTGGCGGACAAAATCTACCGAAACCGGGAGAATCTCGAAATTTTTGGATGCTCCGGCCGTTTCGTCCGCTGAAAATGTCCGCCGCAAAGGGCTTTGCGCGGGTTCGGATTTCACAATTTAATATCGTTCTTGCGTGTTTTTCTTGCATTCTTCCAGAGCAAGGATTACACTTGAGATATACGGAGAGTTGTCCGAGAGGTCGAAGGTGCGACACTCGAAATGTCGTGTTCCCAAAAGGAACCTAGGGTTCGAATCCCTAACTCTCCGCCAAAAACCCAGTCATATCAAGGCTTTTGCCCATATGACTGGGCTTTTCTTTTCCCTCAAGGTCACATCGGCGTACATGATTTTCGGCAAGAACTCAGGTGTGCCAGCCGGTCTGCCTTGTGTCCGGCAGAGTCAGGATATTGTCCATTACATTTGCCGAGGTGATCTTGGACTTATAATCCAAATGGCTGTAAATATTCGCCGTCGTGCCAATATCGCTGTGGCCCAGCCACTCCTGAATTTGCTTCAGAGGCACATCGTTCGCCAAAAGCAGTGAGGCGCAGCTGTGTCTGAGGTCGTGAAAGCGAATGTGCCGCAGGCCGTTCTGCTCCAGCAGCTTGCTGAAATTGGCGGTAACTCTTCTGGGGTTGAAGATATTGCCCATGGCATCCACAAAAACATAGCCGTCATACTTTTTGCTGTAGCAATTTCCGCATACGCGCCGATTCTCCTTTTGCTGCTCCCTCAGCACCAGCAGCTTTTCCCGGATGTTGCTGACCAGCGGCAGGGAGCGCAGGCTGGATTTTGTCTTGGCACGGTCGGCGCAGACGATTTCACATTTGCCGTCTATCTTTGCGTTGGTTACAATGTGCTTAATGGTGATGGTGTCCCGCTCAAAGTCGATGGCGTCCCATTTCAGCCCCAGCGCCTCGCTGCGGCGCAGGCCGTAAAAGGCGGTCATCTGAATCAGCAGGGAGTACGGATGATCCTTGGACGCTTCCAGCAGCCTCTCCAGCTCCTCCTGCCGGTAATAGTCTGCAATGTACCGCTGCTTCTTGGGGCGCTCCACCTTGTCGGCGGGGTTGAAGGGAATCAGGTCCATTTTGACGGCGTATTTCAGTGCCTTGTGGATATTGGCGTGATAGTGGATCACCGTACCGGGCGACACGGTTTTCAGCTCATGCAGATAAAAGCTCTGAATGTGCTTGGCTTGAATTCCGTCCAGCGTCAGCCCGGTGTTTCGGAAATACGGTGCGATCTTTCCCTTTACCATCTGCGTGTAAGAGGAAAAGGTGGTCTTTTCCACCGAGCTGCGGATAATCTCCAGCCACAGCTCCATGTAGTCGGCAAACAGCATATCCGAGGAGATGTCCTCGTTCTCCTTGCTCACAACCGGCGGGACGAAGCTCTTGCGGGTGTCCAGCAGCAGCTTCTCGGCGCGGCGCTTGTTTCCCTTTGCGGGAAGTCCTGTGGGAATCCACGGCTGCCTGCGCTTGCCGTTGGCGTCCGTGTAATTCAGCACCATGTAGTAATTGTCGTTTTTTATTTGCAGGTGTCCTGCTATCATAAACTCTACCTCCTTTGCGGATAGCACATGAACGGGCACCCTTTCGGACCATTTTTATTATACGCCCGGCGGGAATGCCCGTCCAATGTGCCATACAGGTTCAAATCCCGGCTACGCCGCCGGTTGCGGATTTCCCGCCGAGAGTGCGTAGCGGATCACATTGATTTTCGGTACGCGGTATGCATTGCCGATTTTCATACCGGGGATGTCGCCGTCGCCGATCAGCGCATAGGCCAGATGACGGCTGATGCCCAGCATCGCCTGCACCTGCGCCACATTTACAATGTCGGGGTAGTCCGTGAACATCACCTCATACAGGGTTTGAATTTCGATTTTAGTCATCGGCACCACCTCCATCGTCACCAAGCACATGTGCGAGAAGCATATCAAGCTCTTCTTCTGTGTTCACCGGCGAGAGGCTGACAATACCCTTTTCGTTTTCATCCTCACCGAAGGGAGTGCCGCCTTCGCATACGATATTATCCAGTTTTTCCGAAATAGCATGGATTACATAGTGAACCTCTTCCTGAGAGAGAATAAACACAAGCTCGTGTCCGCACTCATCATCAAAGGTTGCCACAAGCTTATCGTCGCTGCGGTCAATACCGTTATCAGCATCGATGAGAAATTCAAGGAAAAGATCCTCAACAAAGAGGCAACCCGCCTCGGAAAAATCTGCGACCATATGGTCAAGCTCCTGTTTTCTGCTTTCGCTCAAACGGTTAAAATCAAAATTAGCTTTCATAATTTAATCTCCTTTCACCGGGCGTCCCGGTCTTTGCGCTGCCGCGCCAAGTGTTTGTTGTAAAAATCCATGGCCTTGACAAGCGTCTCGGTCATCTGCTTCACGGAGGTGTCCGGGTGGAAAAAGCTTCGGAGCTTGTCTACCGGCACCTTCACATATTCCACCTGATTGCCCTTAACCTCGGACAGAAGCTGCAGCACTGCGTCATCCGTGAGAGTCTGCGCCTCACTCATGCGCCGCAGCCGCCGGGCCTGAGACAAGGACGGCGTTACCTCATCGCTGTCCATCACGGAGAAGAGCATCTCCTGCTCGGACGGCTGCAAATAGGACAGCTCCACCGCCGGAGTCAGGGCGATCTTGCCCTCGTCCACCAGCTTCAGGATGTCGGGGATCAGGTGGGTGAGTCGGATGTAGCGCTTTATCTGCCGTTCACTATCTGATGTACTTTCGGCAATTTCTGTGATAGACCACTTTGGGCCAACTTGGCCCAAAGTTCGTCCTTGGTGTTTCAAAGCCTCCATTTTCATCTTGTACGCAAATGCTTTTTCCGACGGCAGGATATGCTCCCTTTGCAGGTTGCTGTCCACCATGGTGATAACAGCCTCCTCGTCCGTCAGGTCACGGACAATCACCGGCATGGTGTCCATCCCAAGCGCCTTGCACGCTGCCAGCCGCCGGTGGCCGGAGATCAGCTCATAGCCGCCGTCAGGCAGCGGCCTTGCCAGTGCCGGAGAGAGCACGCCGGCATCGGCAATGCTCCGCATGAGCTGCGCCATTTCCTCGTCCTCCTTCACCTTGAAGGGGTGATTTCGAAAGGGTGTGAGGGCAGCCAGCGGGATTGCCTCTACCTTTGGTTTTTTCGCATCGAGCCGTTCCTCCGTGCTCATAAAAAGCTCCTCATACCCGGTCAGCCCCAAATCAATCAATCGGTCGTTCTTCATCGAATCCTTCCTTTCATCGTATAATCGTCTTGTCCTCTTGGGACGGCCGCTGATTTCGCAGCACCCGCTTCTCCCGCGGGGATAGATAGGGGTCGTTTTCCACCCACGCATCCATTTCACACGCCAAGAGGGCTTTCAGCTTTGGATTATCCTCAATCATGTTATAGGCGGTTTGCTTTTGCTTCCGAAGCCGGGAAAGCTCTGCGGTGCAGGCGGCGCAGGACTTTTTCAGCTTGACCCTCTCCGCAGGATCGGCGCAGCCTCGCTGCTTATTGCGGATTTTGCTGCGTGCAGCGGTTATTGCATCCATCTCCTTGTCCATTCGTGCAAGAAACCTCTGCACATCCTCCGGCGTGTCCAAATGCTCCCGACACACCAGCGTTATCTCAGCGGTGAAGCGATCTAGCTTGCGGCAAGCCTCCCGGCACTCCGCTGACAGGGGCTGCCGATACTCCTTTTCGTACAGCGGCGCAACGCCCAGCACGATTGCCACACAGCGGAAGAAGCTCAAATACCCGGTGACACGGGGCAAATGCAGATAGAAATCCCGCTGCCGGTAATATTCTTCAGTTGGCGGATTTTTCCTGGCATATTCCCGTGTGTAGGGCCTCATGAATTCAAAATAGCGCCGGGTCACACGGATGTCCCGCTGGTTCTCCAGCAGCCTGTCCTGCAGCGCCTCCTTGTCATATTCGGCTCCCAGCCGGAAGGTGCGCATACACTTTTTAGCGCTTAGAGAGCGGATGGTGGCGTACCTGCGGTAGGGATCGCACACGAACACATAGCCCTTCTTCCGCAGCACGGCGCTCAGCTCCGTCCAGCTGCTCGATATCGTCAGCGCCTCGTCCAGCGCCCGCCGCATGAGGTTGTAGCGGGTGGGCTCGCCGTTCTTTTCGGCGAAGTAGACCGACCGCGCCGTTTTGTGCCGCTGGGGATTTTTCACCACCGACAGGCCATGCTCCTTGCAGATACGGTCAGACATATCCCGCAGCTTGTAGTAAACCTCGTATTTTGCCTCCAGCTTTTTGCCCGTCCACATATTCACCGGATTCACAACAAAGTGGTTGTGATAAGTGCCGGTGTTGAAGTGGGTGGCAATAAGCACCTGCCGGTCGTTCCCCCAAAGCCGACGCGCCGTCTCCACGCCGATGCGATGGCATTCCTCCGCCGTGACCTCACCGGTCTTGAAGGACTGGTAAGCGTGGTAGGCCACATTGCCGCCGGCTTTGCCGAAGCGCCTCTGCACGGCAGCCATCTCCCTTGCGGCAGACTCCGCCCTGCAGCCAATTCCGGTGACGGCGTATTGCTGCTCCCCCTCATCCAGGGTTTTTTCTTTGTCGGCAGCATACAGCAGCACCTGCTCCAGGTCACTCAGCTTGGTTTTGCTGGGGTTGGTGCAGTAGTCCACCACACGGCTGACGCTGTCATGGATCGCCCAGATCTTCGTCACCGCCATCGGCATCCTCCTTCCCGTGATAGGCGCGCAGAAGCAGGCTCTCGATTTCGGTCAGTGCCTCGTCAAAGTCCCTCATGGCAAGCTCGTAGCGGACGGTATCGTGGAACGTCGTCAGCTTCTGATACGCCAGCATCAGCTCCCGGCGCGGAGCCTCCTTTACTGCCGTGCCGGTTCCCAAGGTTCGGAGGTATTCCGACATATTCATGCCGCATTTCTTTGCCTTTCTGCGAATGGTATTCTTCTCGGTTTTATAGACTCGCACATTGATTTCCTCTGTTCGATTCCGCATAGATATCACATCCTTTCAGCGGGGTTACAGGGGCGCGCCCCTTTCGTATCGGCAGATACGGGGGAATTGGGTGCCGCACGGCTACACAAATCCCATGCTCGTTATCCTTTTTTGGTTTGGCGCCGTACTTCCGATATCGTTTTTATATGCCTGCCCCGGGGTCTCCGCGGCGTTGCCGTGCTCGCTCTTTTGCGGTCGTCGCACAGTCATATCTGTCTCGGTAACGGCTATTCAGTTGTCGAGGTACACGGGGGAAGCTTAGAAGCTCCTCTCACTTTCCCTTTGCCGAATTTTTTTCGGATTTTCCCGCTGCTTTTCAAAATTTTTTCTTTTGAGCTGGTAAATTATAAAAAGCCGAGCTTGTGCAGAGCTTTTTCAAAGTTCCCTTCACTTGGTAGGCAGCGAGAAGGCCAAAAAATTAACCCCCTCGGAAAATTTTTTTGTTTTGGCTCCAAATTGGAGCCATTTTCCTATGCAGGACTGCTCGTGGCTCCGAAATGGAGCCATTTTTCGTCTATGGCATCAAAATTGATGCCATGTCCATTCCGGAGTTCATCGGTGTGGCTGCAAAATTGATGCCATAAAAATAAGCGCCTGCCTCTTTTCAGAAGCAGACGCTCATTTCTCGTATTCAGTTTTTACCGTAGCAACCGGATCAGCAGCTCATTGATATCCTCGGTGGGCTTGCCGCTTGCTACCAGCTTGTTCCGAAAGGACAACAGGGCCATTGTCAGCAGCCGTCGCTCGCCGGCGCAGAGTGCTAACACTCGATTTCTTCTATACTTGAACATCACCACACCTCAGCAATAAACCAGCTCAGAAAGGACAACCTCCTCCGCTCGGCTGCGGATGCTGTTCATCCGTCCCACCCATTCCATTTGATTCTCAGCCTTCAGTTGCTCAGTGACACCTTCAGCGTCCTTCATCTGCGCGACCAACCGATTGAACATCTCCTGTGCTGTGTCGCCGATTTCCTTGAGATGCTCGTCCAGCTTGCCGGTCAGCAGCATTCCCGTGTAAATGCCGTCCCTGTGCTCGCGCAGATACCGCCTGCGCGCCGCTGCAAACCTGTTTTCCATACCGCGCCTCCATTCACATTTACGGTGGGTGGTTCTTTCTTCATCCATATCCTACCGCAGAACGCCAGAAAGCGCCAATGTGTAAAAATCAGATTTGCAGATTTGACATCATAGAAACTCCCTCAGAAACGCAGGTTAATATTTGCCAAATTGAAGGGTTTGTATGTCCTTATGACGTTATACCTTGATTGAGTTTTCGAACGAAAACATTTGTTGAAATATGTGGACTTTTTGTGCGGGCTGTGATATAATTATCAAAATTCAGATTTATATGTTGAAAAGCGGCCCTCCCAATACTATTGGCACAAGCAATAAAGTAAATGAGGTTTGCTATATGACTGTGAGTTATAAAAAATTATGGAAGCTCTTAATAGACCGAGATCTAAAGAAGAAGGATCTTGAGGAAATGGCTGGCGTTAGTCATTATGTAATGAACAAGTTGACACATGGGGATAACGTCACCACTGATGTCCTATGCAAAGTGTGCAAGGCTCTTAATTGCACCGTTGACGACATTATGGAAATGATTGACGAGTAGCTGTCGCTTTGGGTTTTTCAGTATAGGTACGTCGACAGTCTTGCCACTTTTAAATCGTCTACTATGAATAACTTGCTTAAAAAGCTGTAGGAAAGTTGAGGAAGCGTAATGGATATCAACGCTTTGAATGCTAATCTAAACAGGGATAAATGGGGTGTCAGGAATTTTCGTGCTCTTAAATCTCTACTTGTAAAAGAGGTTCAAGAGTCACTTTCTGAGTTTATGCCCCTTACAAGCAGCTCTTATTATAACAATCCTATTCAAGTCCTTGACTTTTTTAGTGGAGCAGGTGGAACATCTCTGGGATTTGCAGCGCTTAATACCGTTATTCCGACATTTAAGATGCTCGGCGGCTGCGATATCAACCAGATATCCGCACAGACATATAGCCGAAACTTCGACACTCCTGTGATCCACGAAGACATCGTTCGACTGGCAAATGAAGAAGGTGCACTCGAAACTCTCCTCGAGAGCATAGGTTTTGACACTAATAAGCCCACCATCTTGATTGGTTGCGCACCATGCCAGGGTTTTTCATCTCATCGAAAGAGGCATTGGGACGAAGAAGACGACGTTCGAAATAGCCTCGTCATGGCTTTCGCAACAATTGTTGGGAAAATTATGCCAGATGTCATTGTTATGGAAAATGTGCCCGAGTTTTTATCTCAAAAGTACTGGCGCTATTTTTCTGCGGCAAAGAAAAGCTATCAGCAACTGGGCTATACAGTAAAAGAGCACATTTATAACGCTGCGGCGTTTGGTGTTCCGCAAGATCGCTTCAGAACAATAGTAATCGGCATGAAGAAGGAGTTCCTTTTGCCAGAAGGCTACCTAACGCCGAATGAATATCGAACTGTCCGTGATGCAATCTCGAAATTGCCTCCGGTTGCTGCTGGCGTTGCTGATCCTAACGATCCAATGCATAAAAGCGCGGCTCACAAGCAAAGCACTATTGACGTCATTAGACAGGTTCCCCACGACGGCGGTAGCAGGCCGGAAGGTGTCGGACCTGAATGTCTAGATAGGGTAAGGGGCTTTTACGACGTATATGGGCGCTTGTATTGGGATAAGCCGTCTATCACTATCACTCATTATGCTAGAAACCCAGCCAGCGGTCGATACACGCATCCAGAACAAGATCGTGGACTAACAGCAAGAGAAGCAGCGCTTCTTCAAAGCTTTCCGAATGGTTTTGAATTCACCGGCAAGTCCGACGATATTTATCGGCAGATTGGAGAAGCTGTACCGCCGTTGCTCTCTTCGGCAATTGCTGCAAATATTCTGATTGAGCTTCTGTCCACAGAGCCCACAGCCGACGAGCTATCCGCTAGCCCGCAATCTATTGACGAACCGGTGAGCAGTTCTTTTTCCAGCGTCATAGCGGGAATTAAGATGAAAGATCAAGCTGCCAAGGCAACGAAATATACCTGTATCGATAGCTTTTGCGGTGCGGGAGGTCTTGGGCTTGGGCTCAAACGTGCAGGTTTTAATATTCTTCTTAGCTTTGATATTGATCAGATCTGTATTGATACAATCAAGGCGAACAAGAAATACTTTAATCATCCGGCAGAGGCCGCCGATATCGCAGATATGTTGAATGGAGAGCTATTGAAAAAGTGCAATCTTCAACGTGGTGAATTATTTCTTTTAGCCGGAGGACCACCGTGCCAAGGCTTCTCAGTCCAACGGCGCGGAAGCGATACGGATGAGCGTAATGAACTTGTACTAAAATATGGCAAGCTCATTGACGAACTCTATCCAATGTACTTTGTCATGGAGAACGTTACAGGTATTGCTGGAAAGCGTGGCAAAACTATCTTACAGCAACTAATTGAAGATGTCGAAAAGATAGGATATAAGGTGCACGTTGATTTACTTGACGCCCAAGATTATGGAGTTCCACAGCGGAGAAAACGCTACATTATCGTTGGTGAGCGAAATGACCTGGGCAAGCACTATAAATATCCAGAGCCCGTAGCTACTCGACACACGGTGCGCGATACGATTGGAAATCTTCCGGCTCCTCCTTCAGACGGAACCGATCATCCGGAAATATCACTCCACAGAAGAGACCAGCTATCCGAACTGAATCTCAAGAGAATACAGGCTATCAAAGAGGGACAAGGAAGAGACGATCTTCCCGAAGAATTACTAGCTGACTGTCATAAAGTCGACAGCTCAGTAATTGGATTCCGTAGTGTTTACGGACGCATGGCTTGGGACGATGTAGCGCCAACAATCACTGCGCGGTTCGATAGTTTCACCCGTGGGAAATTTGGCCACCCGGTCCAGGATCGTAGTATCTCGCTTCGCGAAGGCGCACTACTCCAAAGTTTCCCAATGGATTTTGTGTTTACAGGGAATAAAGTTGATATAGCTCGACAGATCGGGAATGCGGTACCACCGCTTCTTGCAGAAAAGATTGGACAGAGTATCATCGAATGCTATCGGAAAGTTGGTGAGAAATAAATGCCGTTTGATGCGAGCGTTAGAGCTTATTTGCGGGCTTACCAAAACGAATACAGAGCTGCTCTTCATGGAGGACAGCACACAGCCGAGCTTTCTTTTCGCGTCCCTATGCATGAAATGTTTAGGAGGATAGCGCATGACTTGAACCCGGCAGGTACTTTCGACATCATTCTTGAGCCGAGAAATCAAGGAAGAATGGGGCGGCCTGACTGGAGAATACAGGATCGCATCTCGCTTGGTGTTTACGGCTATATTGAGGCGAAAGGTCCATCCAACGAGCCGTTCGATACTACCCCGTATAGGGATCAGATTAACCGATATCTGACGTTAGGGCACAAGCTTATCATTACGGACGGCATTGATTTCGTATTCTGTTTTACCGAAACGCCGGTTGTAGTCTCGATTATAGACAAAGCACGAATGGACGCGTTAGATTGGTCGAGGCTCCCGGTTGATCCGCTATTTAGGTTTTATATGGAGCAATTTTTCTCTAACCCCGCTCCACAACGTGTCGACGAAGAAAAGCTGGTTGAGCTCGTCGCAATTCGCACTCGAAACCTGGCTGATGAAATACGAGAATACTCAGATTTAACCATAGAAGAGGCAATGAATGAAGACGAACATCATATCATTGAGCTTCTAAACGGTTTAAGAGAACTCGTTTATAACCATAATGATCCTCAACTTAGAACAGGAAGAGTCTTTGCAGATTTTACTGCGCAAGTCATTATGTTCTGTCTCCTGTTCGCCCACAGAGTTATCTGCTCAAGCGAGGATACGCCTACTCAAAAGGCTGAAAAAATCCGGTCATATGCCTATAATGACGTCGCAGATGGCGAAGCGCTTTTGCCATTTCGAAACCTAATGGTCTACCTCAGAGACCATGCTGGGGACGGTATGTTCATTGGTCAGTGGGTGGATGAATGTATCGCGTTCTTGTCTTTTGTTCAGATGACCGATCAACAATTGCAGAATCCTGATTACCATCGCTTATTCGAACTGTTCTTCAACAAATTTGACAAGCAAGCTCGGTTTGACTATGGAGCATTCTACACGCCGAAGCTCCTTGCGGAGTTTGTAGTTCGATTTGTGGGAAAAGTTGTGGCCGATCATTTTGATGGTGCAACCATATATGATGACGGCAATACAATCATTGATCCCTGCTGCGGAACAGGCTCTTTTCTTGAGCAGATCGTGGCCCACGACGAAGGAGACGGCGCATATAACCTTTGTGGCTTTGAGATCCTTCCTGCACCATATATGCTTGCTAACTATCGTATGTCTCTTGTCGAGCAGCATTACAGAAAGCAGAATCTGCATCCAAGTATTATCTTGGCAAATACACTGAGCAACTATCTTCTGAATGATGATGCAAATGCTCGCTCTATCGAGGGACAAGAGCTGATTCGAGCTAAAGAATTATCCTCTCGTCCTTTGAAACTGATCATTGGGAATCCACCGTCTTCTGACTCTAATAGGAGTAATGTCTCTGAAGAGTTTTCGCAGATTATTGATTTGATGGAGGATTTCCGACCGCCGGTCGAAAACCGACGTGGGAGACAAAACATTCAGAAGCAAATCAACAATCCGTTTGTTCAGTTCCTGCGTTGGAGCTGTGAAAAGCTGCTGGCTTCCGATAATCACTCGGTACTGGCGCTTATCGTTCCGCTTTCCTTTCTTGAAGCTGAGTCCTACAAATATGCCCGAAAGTATTTGGTCGAGCATTTCTCCAATGTTTGGGCGATTGCAATTGACACCGATGCTCGGACGGGAATTCGTGGCGACAGCATCTTCATGACGATGCAGGGCCGAGCCATAATTGTTCTTACCAGAAAATATGGCGAAGACAATAATGCCTCAGAAATAAATTACGCAGATATATCTCGTGAAAGGCGAAGCGAAAAAGAAGCAATTCTTAATGGTAGTATTGAAGAAACGATGCGTCGCTTTATTACATTTCCGATTAGCGACGCTATGTATTCATTTATGCCATCACGCCCGTTTAATGAGCAACTCTACGCTCAATTCTGGCCAATTAGCACTGAAGCTGGTGCTCCCGGCGTCTTTTTAAATCAATGCTCTGGCGCTAAGATGGCTCCGACAGCTCTTTTTACTCATGTGAAACAACCGATGCTCAAACGTCGTAGCCGCGAAATTGCAAGTGAAGGGGTTATAAAAGCGCAGGAATGGATCGGAGGACAGGATAAGCCGGTAGTTGAATCAAAGATTCTTGCCTTCCAGAATGCATTAAACACTTGCACCTCTCGGCAAGAGCTTGATTCCGTTTTGGCTGAGAACATACGCCCTTGTTCGTTTAGGCCATTTGTGAATTCTAACGCATTGCTCTGGGGAACTATTTTTGATTACCAGGCGGGCATTGGCGGTGGAGGCGCGAGGGTTCGACCAGAAATAAAGGCAGTCTATGATTTGCCGGATACGGTTGGATTCTCCTTGGCTCATGCACCAAAGGATTTGGATGAATCACTTGGGCAGTTCACTTCATTCTGCTGGTATTTCCCTGACAACGACCTGAGCCGCAGGGGTAATGGTCATATTTACCTAAATCACTACATTCGAGATGTTCACACAAATGCGGTTATAAACAATATTCATCAAAGTCTGATTGAGCGCTACTCCGCGCTAACTGGTCTTGATGACTCCGAATGTGCCAAGAAAATGGTGTTTTACTCCTATGCCGTTTTCTGCTCTCAGGTATATCTTGAGGAATTTTATGGCGCGCTGTTTGTAGTAAATCAATCGGAAAGCCGCGCAAGAATTCCTATAGTTGATGATGCCGGCCTATTTCTTCGTCTCGCGGAACTCGGCGAGCGGTTAGCTATCCTTGAGAAGAACGACGCTGCGGTCGATAACGTACTTGATTTTAACTACGACGAGCTGCTTGCGCAGATGTGGACGGGGTTCCATCTTGAGCATAGTAGGTCTGCATCGAGGAGTCCTTACGATGAAGAGAATGAGCAACTTATCGTTAGGGATGAAGTAACTGGCAACAGCATTCGAATCTATTGCCCTGTTTCTTTGCAGAAGTTTACGATTGCAGGATATAACGTAATCAAGGACTGTTGGCTCAAATTTCATTCATATCGGTTTACGCACTGCGATTTTACTCGCGATGATCTAAAAGAGCTTTTAGATCTATTCAATAAGATCGCATCGCAAATGGGGATCGTGTCTGAAATTGACGAAATAATGCATAGTATTGTTGGCGGTGAGGTTGCTCTTCTGAATTACAACGACTGAAAGATGGCGATTCATTATGGCAGACGTATTTTCAAAGGATAAAAGATCTGAAATAATGAAGGGCGTTAGGTCTTCAGGCAACAAAAGCACTGAGCTAAAGCTAATCCAGTATTTCTCCTCCAACCATATCACTGGGTGGAGGAGAAAATACAATGTTAAAGGTCACCCGGATTTCGTCTTTCTTGATAAACGGATTGCAATTTTTGTTGACGGATGTTTTTGGCATGGCCATGATTGCCGTAATACCAGACCGGCCGAGAATGCAGAGTACTGGAAAAAGAAGAGAACTCGGAACATTGAACACGATAAAGCTATTACGAACCTTTTTGAAAGACGCGGCTGGTCCGTGATTAGGATCTGGGAGTGCGAGCTAAAGAAGAAAAACCGCGCTATTCTGGATGAGAAACTATCCATCATCACCAGCCTTCCCAAGAAAAGTTAGATAATAGCTGATTTAAGCAATTTTGTTCTGTGTGGAGGTCATTAATGGATACGATCACAACTAGGACTGTGGGTGCAGGCTTCGCCGAAATTGGCGAATCTGTATTAACCGAGACGACTCAAACGGCAATTGTTTTCAAACCGCAGATGCACGAAGGCGGTATATGTGGCTCGATTATTCGGTATAAGAAGGGCCGGAACGGTGATAGAGAAACTCCGGTTCCTGTAGATTTTCGGCGCTTAAACGCAGGTGATGGTATAGAAATTGAATTGAATACCGAAGCCGTTACCAACCTGACCCAACGTATTCAAGAAATTCAAGCACTTCTTGACGAAGAAGGTGTTCGACCCGGAATCCACAGATATAGAGTTACGAATGTAAATGATCTTGTAATAACAGATCAAAATAAAGCCCGTATCATCCAAAGACTTCTTGAAGCAAATCTCGGTGAAGATATTTGGAATCAGCTTGTACAGGATAACCCCAATATTGCCACCCGATTAGCGAACGCGAAAATACAAGAGGATAGATTAGCTGTACTGCATCGTTTCGAGGAGATGCTGCAGGACAACACGTTGGCTGAGAATAATTGGCAAGACTTCTTCGAGGAGAACACCTGGATATTTGGCTATGGCTTGCGATATCAGATACTTCGAGTAATACAGCCTCAGCCAAACTATGGCGGTGTTGCCGTAGATGGAAGGGGTGGACAGCGCGGCGACTTCCTTACCGCAACCGAAGCAGAGACAAGGTTTACTTGCCTCGTCGAAATCAAAAAACCCACCACGCCGCTCCTTCAGAGAGAGCAATACAGGAATGGCGTATGGGGTGCCAGTAATGAATTAACTGGTGCTGTTTCACAAATTCAAGTGAACTGTGCTCAGTGGGAAACTGACGCGAGGACTGAGCACAATCGTGAACAACTACCTAGGATCTATACGGTTTCCCCAAAGGGGATAGTGGTGATCGGAAAGACGAGTGAGCTTAATAATTGGGACAAAAGAAACTCATTTGAGCGCTTTCGTCAGGAATTAAGATGCCCAGAGGTTCTAACTTACGATGAACTATATGAGCGAGCCAAGTTCATTGCAGAAGGTCCTGCTCCCTTGGACGAGGACACCGATTTTGATATGCCATTTTAGGATTAACCAAAACTTCAATAGTTTATGATAATTGGGCTTGTACTGTTTACGATGGTACTGTCTAATTGTTCTTCACAATGGAGGGTTTTGTATGAGCGAAACAATGCTATCTTTCACGATACAAGGAGATAACGAGGGATACGTTACATTTACTTGTCCGTATTGCAATTCTGATTTCAAGTTGCAAGCAGGAGAGTATCAGAATGACGAAGAGCCTTTTTCTGAGCTGTTTTGTCCATACTGCGGCCTGTCAAAAGAGAAAGCCAGCTTCTATTCGGAAGATGTCATTGAAAAGGCCCGAGAACTGGCTACTAATTATGCGATTGAGGAACTCAACAAAGCATTCGGGAAAATGGCTAAATCCATCAATCGGAAAAAGGGCATCATCAAGATGACCTATAAACCGCTCAAAAAGGTAAATGTGCGAGAACTGAAGGAGAAGGATACTCAGGAGGTTGAATTTCAGTGCACTATTTGTAACCACCATACCAAGGTCCTATACTGCGCTGGTGCTTCTAAGATTTTCTGTCCATACTGTGGGTTAGATTTATGATTACTTATACTGAATTAAGAAGATTGAGTCTGGATTTTCGCAGATTGTCGAGCAATTTCCTAAATTCCACCGATGATACTGCTGCAACTATGATCCAACGGTTTAAGAAATATATTGACGACACGCCTTTCATCTCAGGGATAATCTCTGATGCAATCGGTGAAGTTGATTATGATTGGCAGAACTGTTTCAGGCAAAGCAAACATAGCGGCTGGCATGAAATCGAAGTTCCAGTAGACGAAGCTTGCCATGTCAAGGCAATGTATGATTATCTTGACTACATTATCAGCAATGGCTCAAACATACTTGGTATTGCAATGCATTATCCTCATTCACAGAAAAAGTTCAATGAAATCATTCAACACTTCCTCGACATCGCTTTTAAACCTTTGATCGATTTCATAAACGACGCCATTTCTAAAGAAATGATCCTCATGGAAGAACAAAAGCCGTTAGGCGTTACTCAAAACATTGGGACTGTCTATGGTACCGTCAACCAGCAAGGTGGCGGGACGATCAATAGTGAGACCACAGTTCTTGCGGGAAATCTGGATCAGATTGCTGAAATTGAAAAAATGATCGAAAAGATTCTCCCCCACTTGGATGATATCCCTGATATTCCAAAAGATGCCGCAGATGACGTTAAGGATGATTTGGAATCCGTAAAAGAGCAGATCAACGCACCTGCACCGAAAAAGAAAAGACTACAGAAAGCTATTGGCGGGATAAAGAAATTCTTTGGCGACTTTTCACCACAGCTTGCCGCTGCGCTCGCTGCTCATGCAATTACTACAACTGATTGGAACGCTATGATCGCATCAGTGGAAAAACTGATTTCTTCACTATAGTCCTGTAGCTTCTCCGCATCGAGAAAAGGCATGTGCGGTTTAACAAATCTCGCTTGACTATTTTGGCATTTTTTTATCTGGCTTCTCAGGCCCCGAAAACGAATAATTCGCTTTATTCACCCTCGTCGAGCGAATAAAGCGAATTTTCAGTTGCAGAAGCAGTGAATCACACTTTTCAATAGAAAAATGGCGCCAAAAAACGCACTTTTCAAATTTTGCTGCTGATCCTACCCCTCCAGAAAGCTCTCAAACGGCGCGTCGTTGCTCAGAAAGGTATCCATCATAAACCGTGCGCCGAGGTGGAAGCCGGTGATGAAGGTGTCCAGTTCGGATTCGCCCATGAACTCGGCGTAGGCGTTGCAGAAGCGGAGAAACAGAGCTTTGTTTTTGCCAGCGAGCTGCTCGGTGAGCTTTTCCTCCAGGTCGTCCAGTGAGTCGGACGCCTTCTTCGCAGGGCCCTTGGGGCTGTAGCCACGATCCTGCGGGTCGATGTTGCCGTAGTGCAGCTCCTCAATGATATTTCCCCTCATTGTCCGTCACTCCATTTCTGCGCCTCCCAAAGCATATCGATATGCCGGCGGGATTTGCGGTTGGTGCTGTTGTAATCATCCGAGCAGAGCCAGTCGATGAGATAGCATTTGGGGATCATGTACTTCTGCAGCAGCGCCAGCGCCTTCAGCTTCCCCACGCGAATCCATTGGCAGACGGTGCGGCGGTTATAGCCTGTGAAGTCCACGGCGGCGGCCACATCCATCACATCCGGCAGCGCGGCCAGCTTGCTCTCATAGTAGCGCCGGAGCTTCTTCTCGTCTTTAGCACACGGCAGATGGATGCGGATTTTATAGGGCCGAACCATTTTGCTTCCGTATTTGTACCAGTTCTTCGGCGCTATGTATTTTTCCGGGTTGACCTCACAGTCGTTCATAAAAGCGATCACATCGCTCTTTTTGATGGCGTAGCAACGGGTTTTCTTGCCGGTGCAGGTGTGAGGGATTAGGTTAAATTGGAGAAGATAGAGCGCCGTCTGCTTACTGATGTGGCAGGCGATCCGCATCTGCTCCTTGTTCATAATCTCCGGGTATTTTTTGAATTCCTTGGCGTCGTATTTCATAACGAAGACTCCTTTCTGTGTTTCGGTCCGAAAGGGCGCTTCGTATAATCTGTTTTGAGTCGGTTTTTCTTGCATTTCATCCGGGGGAACTGTCCGCAAAGCCATACCGGACAAGGGTTTTCTTCTTGCGTATTTTCTTGCCAGCGCGCAAAAAAATCGATCGTTTTGGGGCACTTTCCATTTCAATTTGAACTCTGGTTTTTCTGATATGGAGCTGGTCAATACCGGTCGGCGCGTCCGAAATCCGTTGCAGCACAAGGGTTTTCGCCGTTTCCAAAACTGCCGCCACCGACCACAGCAGACACGAAAGTACCAAGTGCGAACAAGACTCAGCTATTGCAAGGCGCATGGGATCCGTCTTTCCGGCCCAGCTCTGGGGCGGCCTAAGAAGGGTGAAACCAGAGACAAGGCTCAGGACTATCGGGATGAGTGCGAGCGTGTGGAAGTGGAGCGCAGATTCAGTCTGGCGAAGCGTAAATGTGGCATGGGGCTGGTCACTGCAAAGCTGCGGGAGACTGCGGCCCATGTGATCGCCATGTCCGTTCTGGTGCTGAATCTCCGCAAGATTCAGCGCGCCCTTTTGAGAATACTCACATATCTTCTGGAGATTCTCGCTCAAAACAAAAATTGGGCACTTGTTCAGTAGGCATTAGTTAAGTACCGGTGAAGCGGACAATTGCAGCGGATTAGGCCGGTATTCCTTTTTGGCAATCATGTAGTAGCACTGCCGGAGGCTGTCCACATCCGTGCGGCCGTTTTCACCGGCGAGCTCCAAAGCATCATCGCAGAGGGAGACATTGCCGTCAGATACAATCTCACTGAGCAGCTGCAGGGCGTTTTTGCGCTCCTTGCCGCTTGCCTGTTCCAAGAGGGACTGCCACTGCTGCGGCATCTGGCGGAAGAAACGTGTGTGCAGGGTTGCTCCCGGCTTTTTGCAGAGCACAGACACATACTGTGTCCAGTCATAGACCTCATCACCCTTTTTGTAGCTCCTGGGGTAGCTGCCAACCGAGCGGTGGTCATGGAAGAACTCCACATGGTCAAAGAAAATCTTGGCCTGTACCGTTTCACCGGAAAGTGCCGGGGACAGCCCATATTTGTTGGTTTCAATAGTTGCGAAGCCGTTTTTACTCACGGTCAACGATGCGTAACGGAACACGGGGAAGGGATACTCCGGCAGGTTCAGCAGGTTTGCCTCATCGTCTTTCCAAAGCTTCTGGATTAGTTCCTTTTTCTTGTAGTGGGGACGCTGAGCATCCTTTTCACACCACTCCCACAGGGATTCATTGAAATCCTCAAATGAGGTAATGGTCGGAACCGGGACAAAGGCATTTCTGCGGCTGTAGCCCACCTTGTTCTCCACATTTCCTTTTTCATTGCCGGAAGCAGGATTGCAAAACTCCGCCTGAAAACGGTAATGCAGCATAAATCGAATGAAACCGTCCGTAAGAACTCGCTCGGTGCCCTTAAGCACCTGAACAACGGCGGTGGACATATTATCAAAGCGCAGCCGGGGCGGAACCCCGCCAATGTGCTCAAAGACACGTTTCATCCCTTCCAGCAAGCACTCCTGGTTTTGCGAGGGATATGTCTGCGTGTAGCCTTTGTTGGAATTGGGGAAGGAAATCGTCAGCGCATAGCCGTTCTGTTGCTGCCCGGCACCGTCATAGTAAATATGCTCACCGAAGTCCACCTGCCCACTGCCCAGTGCGTGCTCCAGCGGTAAGTAGCCGCCGTTTGGGGAGTTCATCACAAATCGCCTTTTGCGAACATACCTTTTTACGCTGGAATAACTGCCGCTAAAACTGTGTTCATCCCGCAACCGGCAGAAAATCCTCCAAACGGTGTGACGCTGCTTTCGCGGAATCTTACGGTCATCCTCCAGCCATTCGTCAATCACAGGAATGAAATCCCCCAGAACCGGATAACCCTGTGGCTCGGTATTCGGAAGATTGTCCTCGCTCCAGTCTGACTGGTAGGCATATTTCTGGACAGTCTTGAAGCTGTGACCCGTCTTGCGGGAGATTTCCCGCAAACTTAGGTCTTCATTTTCGTACAAATCTTTGATATGATTGATTTGAGCCATTCTTAACACCTGTTACCTAACTTTTGCATTCCGGATTGTCGTGGACGTTGCCGACGACCTCACACCACGCGCGCGTGTCTTCCATGTCCACCCAGCACAGGATGTCTTTGTTAAATGAGGAGCAGCCCTTGAGATACCTGAGCTGCCAGCCCCAACTATACAGGCCGTTCGGGTTTCCAAACTCGACAATGGCCAGCCACACGTCCGTCGTTCCGTCACCCCAATCGTGCGAAAGTCTCAGGATGTCCCCCTCGAAGATTTTCACGCCGTTTCGGTCGGTCAGGCCGGTGTATTGGCCGACAGTGGCCGGATTGACACAGTACGCCATACCCTGCTCGTATGTGCCAAAGTCGTTTGCCGCAATTTTTGCGGAAACGCCAGCATGATATTGGCAGAGCATACCGAACACCCATTCCCCGGTGTCTACCCGCTGCCCACGAAACAAGATTTCATGCATCTGTTTCACCTCCAAAATCAACTTTGGCCCCACAGGCGGGACAATAATTCGTGAACCGTGAGCAGAGCCGTCTCCCACAGATACCGCAATACGGGACAGGATTGTCTGCGAGCAGCTTTTGTTCCCGGCGGTACAGCGGTTCCTCGTTTTCCAGCTTTCCGGTTTCGACATATTGGTCGTATCGTACTGGACGATTCCGATATATAGGCTCGCTGTGTCTTAACGCGTTGCCCATCTTTCGCGCCTCCTGCTTTTTCCTACAGATTTTTGCCCGCCTCTGTGATATGGGCAGACGGCCAAGCCGCCGGTTCAGTTCAACTTACCGAGCAGCAGAACGTAGAAAACAACCGGCGTGAATTGAATGAACGCAGCCATTGCGCCCCGGCCGAAGAAGCCGTCGAAATCCGCCTTTTCAGGATGTCCCTCCGGCCAATAGATAGTCATATCTGGAAAGCTCTGTCCGTAGATCACTCCTCGCTGCTCCATCTTTTTTCTCTCCGTACTGTTGGGCGTGATGGCATGTTTCCATTGGTAGGTGCGCCCGTCAACCTCATACTCATAGATGCAGACGAACCCCGCTTCCAGCTTTACAAAATGCGCCGTAGTATACCGCCCGGCCTCTTTTGCATCGCTGACGATGCGCTCATTCCGATTCTTAAATTTGACGATGTGCATCCAAAAGTGCGACCACAGAGCCGCGAACGGGAATGTGATCAAAGCAGCCTTAATTATCGTCTCCATCAGAATCTCCTTTCCTCCTCTTTAATATACGCGAACGACTGCGGCGCCCGGCTTAGACCGAACTCGCGCGGCTCTTTCGACTGCTCATACCGTGTGGGCTTTCCAAGCTGATAGGCGTGCGCCAGCGCGCAGCCCTCAAAATATCTCCGATATTTCTCCTTGGAGATTCCGGCAACCTCCTTCGTTTGCTCCCACAACTCATCGGGCGGCGCAGAGATTGTCCCCAGCACCTGCACCTCGCCCACGACGGCACTGACAGGTGCTGTCGCATACACGATGATTTTCGCCACGGCCTTGCCCGCCAACCGGCGGCGGAACTCAACCTGCTTTGTGCCGGCAAAGATTCGCTGTACATACTCCGGGTGGATCGGCATCAGCAGCGCCCGCCCCGGTCTCTCGACTTCCAAATCCATCTTTGCACCGCAGTTGGGACAAAACTTGAAACGCTCCGTTTCATGGAGCAATGTACAGAAGTCCTCCGAACAGACGGAGCAAACCACCCCGTCGCCGTCGGGTGCAAGATTCCACTGGCCATGCACCGCCGGAGCGGCGTCAATCGTTGGCATTCCCCGTATTACATGGTCTGCCTCAAGAAACCCCTCCGCCAAATTATCGAGGTGTGTTTCTCCTTGACAACTCCCCACGGCTAAAGCCGGGGGATTCTCGTTTCACTGACCGCTGCCTGCCACTGCGGCGAGGTCTGTGCAGTCTCCACGAGCGTTGGGTTCGGGCGTGTCCCGCCCTACCGTTTGTGATGTTCTACGCCGCCGGTTGTTCGGCCAGCAGGCGCAGCCCTTCGTTCAAAATATTCTTGGCAGCATTGACATCCCGGTCGTGATGAGCGCTGCACTTGGGGCACACCCATTCGCGCACGGAAAGGTCTTTCGTCCCAGCCCACTGCTCGCCACAGGACGAGCACAACTGGCTGGATGGAAAGAATCTATCTACCACGCTGACCGTTTTGCCATACCATGCCGCCTTGTACGCAATCTGGCGACGGAACTCACCCCACGCTGCGTCGCTGACAGATTTCGCCAGCGTTTGGTTTTTCACCATGTTGCTGGGCGCTAAGTCCTCGACACATATGACGTCGTTTTCCCGCACCAGCGCGGTAGACAGCTTATGCTGCATATCCAGCCGCTGATTGGCAATGTGTTCGTGCATCCGCGCTACGGCGAGCCGCGCTTTGTCGCGGCGCTTGCTGCCCTTTTGCTTTCGGGACAGCCGGCGCTGCAACTTTGCAAGCTTGGCTTCGCTCTTGTGCAGATACTTTGGGTTTGCGAACTCTGTGCCATCAGAGGTGACGGCAAAGGATTTAAGGCCAACATCAACGCCGACCACTGCGCCCGTTTTCGGCAGCGGCGCAACGTCTACGTCGGTACAGCACAGCGACACAAAATACTTGCCACTGGGGTTTTGGCTTACCGTCGCGGAGAGGATGCGCCCCTCTACTTTTTTGGAGATGGCGCATTTCACCTTTCCCAGCTTCGGAAGCTGCACAGCGCCGTCCAGCACTTTGATGGTGCTGTTCGTTTTGTAGCTTTGGCGATGGTCGCGTTTACACTTAAAGCGCGGGAACCCCGGCTTTTCGCCTTGCTTGACACGTCGGAAAAAGTTTTGGTACGCGGCATCCAGATTTTTAAGCGCCTCTTGGAGCGCGCACTTGTCCGGCTCCCGCAGCCATTCCAGCTCCTTTTTGAGTGTGGTTAAACTCTTATCCTGCTGGAAACGAGTAGGCGCTTTTCCGGCTTGGCTGTACTGCTGTATCCGCTCATCCAAAAAGTGGTTGTATACAAATCGAACGCAGCCAAACGTCTTTTGAATAAGGATTTCCTGCTCTCGGTTCGGATACAAGCGAAACTTATAACTGCGTTCCAAAGCTCTGCCTCCTTTTGTTGTATTGCACCTGATTTATTATTTTAATTATACCATATTTTGGAAGTTTTCTCAATGTGCACTTTGCCGAGAATGCGCATTGAATGGCGTGTCGCCGCCTTGACCCCATAACTAAAGTTAGGGGCTTGCAGCGGCGCTTTGGTCAAGTATCAGCTTTCTTGTTTTCTTGAACTCTTCGTCGAACAAATCCCGGCAAAGGTCTGCGTCAATCAATCTCATAGCTTTTTCTCCCAATCTCGCCTGTCAGATTCCTCTCTGCGGGTCAAGGATCTCTTTCACAGCGCGCAGCTGTTCCAGTGTGAACGTCCGAATCGTATACCACTGCACCGTTCTGCGCAGCCATTGCTGCAGCTCATACACCTCCATCGCGTCATTCGCCTGTTGCAGCGTCGGATACAGGAAATACTCCGGGGCATATTGGGTGTGCTCAATGAAGCGGTCGCCATAGCCCTGATCCGCGCCGTTCTCAAACCGGACATCCATCCGGTTGTCTGACATTCTGGCCCATACATACTTTCGTCCGACCTTCGTGATGACCGCCGAAACCAGAACTTCCGGCCTGCTCTTGACAGACCGCAAAATCGCGACCTCCTGCCCAACCTTAAAATCTTTAATTTCCATCGTTTTCTCCTTGCCCGCGACGTGTCCTAAAGGGCACTATTCGGAAAGAGCACACTTTTAGCGGCTGACGATACACGCCAGCCGTTTTTGATTTTTTGTGTGCGCGCACCTGCTCAGGTGCGGAACTTTGCCTTGTTCATCAACTCTCCGTAGCTCTCAATATGCTTTTCCTGAATCTGCGCACCGAACCGTTCCAGAAACAACTCCCACAGCTTTTCCTCGGATGCGGTGTACCGCTGCAGCTGCTGCGAGAAGGAAAGGCCATACTCGGCGATGATGCGTTCTTTTTCCGCCGCTGGCACATAGCTTTTCCCATACCGGCCCTTGCCGGAAAGCCAATGCTCTATGCGGTAGACATCCATCAGGCTCGGCCTGTCCCGCATGACCCGAATAGCACAGGTACGCATGTTCGGTTTCCCCGACGGCAGTTTCTTGTCGAGCCGATAAACGCGCCCATCCACTGCCGTATAGTCCGGTGTCTGGGCCTTGAGGCGCTGCGAATTAGAGTGCGCGAGCATAGCTTTTTCCTGCTTTTCCATCGCTGTTTTCTCTCCTCCTTTGCAAGTATATTATACCATATTTTGGGAATTTTCTCAATGTACATTCTGCTAAAAATGCGCAAAACAAAGGAAAAATCCCGAATATCGGCAACTTGCCGCACAATGGCCCACATCGTTTTGTGGCACGGAATTTGCTGCAAGCCGTGCCCGCTCGCCGGCAGCCTGCCGCAAAACCAAACGGATTTGCCCGCCATGATGAATGGCATCCGGCTCCGGCGTAGCGGCGCACCGCGCACATGGCCGCAAATTTGCGTTGTGAGGCCGATACTTTAGAGCGGGGGTTCTTATATCCGGCGTGCACTAAAGCGCAAAACAGGCGCAAGAATCCGGGTGCTCCGGCGATTTTGGGTTGTTTTTCGTGTAGAAGGCTCTCAAAAGGGCATAGTACGCCCTCGGAAACGGGCGGCGTTGTGGTTTAGGGCAAGAGGCGTAGCCTCTGCCGGGCTAAAAACACTGCCGGTGCATCGCCGGACGGTTCCAAACGACGGCAATTCTCGCTATATCTCTAATAGCATAGCGCTGTTGCCGGTCACGCAGATTTCTCCCGTAAAATCCAAGAATCCCGATGTTTCTTGCGGAATGGCGCCCTGTGTGCATTTCACGCTTTGCGCACACCTTCGGCGGGTTCATATATCACCCATTAGCATAGCTGCGGAAAAGGCGTAGCGCAGAGGCTTTTAGCTGCCGAGACGCCGCTGATCCATTCCACACGGGCAGCGTTCAATCTGTAATACCGTTTTGCGAGGTTGCGAATGCAGATACTGCACTTGCGGGCCAGACGTTCCTTGGCACGCCGCACGCGCTGCACAGCAAGAACAGCCAGCCAGCGCGATTCCGACAGTGGCTTTCGGCTTGATTTTTTCTGGGGTTTGGACGCGGCCTGTGTGCCGCCTGCTCTGGCTCCCCCGTTTTTGTCATCGTCGTCCTTGTTCTTGGTCTTTTCCGCCTTTTTTGCACGGGCCTGCTCCTTTGCCAGAGCGTTTCGCGCCTCCTGCACCTCGCGCAGCAGATTGTTGCGGCGAATGCGGCGCGTCACGGATTCACGGGCCATACCGAGTTTCTCCCCAATTTCCCGATGCAGCTTGCCCTGCGCCAGCATTTCAACGATGGCGGTATCCAGAGCCGTGTCCCGTTCGGAACGGAGCATCCCTGACTTGCTCTTACGGCGCAAATCTTCTTCGTGGCCGAGCAGGCGCTTGAGCTGCTTTTGCTCCGCCACCGTGATCTGCAAATCAGAAATCACGCGTTTTTTGCTCACAGAGGTTCGGTCGTAGCGCACACTTGCCCGCAGGCCGGCGATCCGCTGTTCCAACATCTCCGGCGTCATCGGATGGCGCATCAGCGCATCGGCAGCTCTTACAGCCTCAACGGCGGGCGCATCTCCATCACGCTTGCAGGAGATCTTCAGCACGCTGTAGACATAGATATAGAACAGCAGCCGCTGCTGCATCTCGGCAGAAAACTCCCCTTTACGCAGCCGCACCAGTTTCAGGAGATCGTCTGCAACTTCCCCATAATACGCAGGCATCATCCCGACCGTCTGACTCGCACGCGCCGAACTCATTGGCCGACCGCACTTCGTTGTGACAGCTGGTTCCGCGTCCACAATCAGGTCTTCGTCCCAGCCGCCGCTGCGGAGCCATTGATAGCTCGGCGCATTTGAAATAAACGGCTTGGGCTGCTCATCCGCAGGCACCTGCAGCGTCCCGTTGCTCATAAGCTGCTGTGTATGATACCATGTGGGCCGATGGGCGGGGTCAGGGTAATACTTTGCAGCAATAGCAGAATATGTCCGCATATAATATGCCCGACGCAGCGCGTTGTACATAGCATCCCACGAGGTCGGCTGCTTCTGGCTATGCAGGAGTTTCAGCCCGCCGACCGGTAAATCGACCGTCTCACACACGCCCAGCCGCACCGAGGCAGCACCAAACTGGCTAAACATCTCGCACAGGCAGTTTTGCAGCACGTTCCACACCGGCAGGAAATTCGCCGGTTTCCGCTCTTTCAAATACCAGACCGCCTGCAGCCCGCGATGTGTTTCCACCACCTGCGTCGGGACCGGCAGCCCGTTCTTCTTGCATTTCGCCAGCACCTCGTCTTTCACGGCGCTCTGGCTCCTGTTCTGGTATCCTCTGGTAAACTTCCAATCCATACGCACGGAGAATCCGCACAGACCCAGCAGCGAATCCGGGGCGCAGTGCAAACTGTTAAAATCATTCAGCGTGATTCCGACCACATCCCGTCCGGCGACATAGCGCAGGATTTCCTCCTCGGCACAGTGCCGCAGATAGTTCATCCCGAAGTATTCCCGTACCTCGTTGCGCCCATCCTCATCCGAGGCCACCGCGTAGACCGCAGACTCCGCACCGGCCGCCGCCGCACGTTTCTGCGCTGTTTCGTTGAGCCACCGGCGTTCCATGCGCTTTTGCGGCGTCCCGCTCTTGCCGCGCTGGTAGTCCACACCAAAAATGGCCGATGCTTTCGCTGCACTGCTGACAAAGCTGTTTGTAAATGCCGCCTTTTTCATGGTACTTTTCCTTTCAATACTCGTTCGATGGTGTTCAAGTGTTAATCGGCTGGCGAAATAAAAAATGCCGCCAAGCCCTCTCGGTACTCAGCGGCAGAAAACACACAATTCACTCTTGACAAATTCTGGCAAAGCCCCTATGCTATACGCAAGGGATCCGTCCTGACAAATTGACTTTCGTTTTCTGCTGCTGTTTGCTGAGGTTGATTTGTCGCCGGTTGAGCGCCGCTGATGCTCTCCGGCTGCCGTTCCAGCATGGGGATGCTGGGGCGGCTTTTCTTTTGTTGTCTTCAAAGTTTAACGGCTTTGCACGGAAAAGCAAGCCGGTTTTTCCATTTTTTGGCATCTCTCATAGTCTATCGGATTTTCCCTCGCGACACAAGACACATATTGCGCACTTGTCCCACCGTTTGGCCAGATGTTGCGCACTTTTGTGAATCGGCCACATATTGCGGTGCCGACGCCCGATTTTAGCCACATATTGTGGTTTGTCGTTTGGACAGATATTGTGCCCTGCTTTCAAAAACGGACACATCTTGTGGTTTTAGCTCTTGACATGGCGCCGTGCGTCCCTCTGAAATCGGACACTTCTTGCGGTTTAGCCGAATGTTGCGCAAAGAAAAAGCCGGGGCATAGTGTCCCGGCTCTTTGGGGAAGGTTCGGTTACGCCGTTAATCGTGGGGTTCCCTGCATTGCAAGTAGTTTACCGTGGGTCTCCAATCGGAAATAACGAGGATACCCGGTGTGCGCTGGCAAACGAAATCTCCGCCGCCAATGTGCTTGCAGTCGCTGCACAGTGCCGGAGTGCAGATTTTTCTTTCGCCATCTTCTCGCCGTTTTTGGAATCTATCTGTTTCCATAACAGTGTACCTCCTCTATCTCCACTCTACCTGCTTTGCACAGGAAATCAAGTCCAGCCGACGCCGTGCCAGGATACTCATCTTTTCTTCGGATATGCTCTGCTCAAGCTACGCAGAGCGCTGTCAATGCTGTCACTTTTTGTGTCAGCTCCGCGCGCCATCCGCTGTGCCTGTTCCTCCCATGTCTCCCCGCGCCGGTTGCAGATCCCCTCATCCCGGATTTTCTCCTCGCTCCCCGCGCCGTCCCAGTCTCCCAGCACGTCCCGGCAGGCAAAGCACACCCTATCCGGTGTCCCCACCTCCGCGTCAAATTCTTTCCCACATCCTGCGCATCTTCGTATCGTAAGCACGTTTTCTCCTCCTTTTGGTTGTTGGATATGTACCCGGCTGCGCTTTTGTCAGCCGGTTTCTCCGGGGCGCTCCGTTACGTCCCTTTTTCTTTTCTCTTTTCCTCTCCTGCTGCGCCCCTGCGCTGTGCCTGTATCTGCGTGGCCCATCATCTGATTGACTGCGGGTTGGGGTACGGAAGTAATCAGTGTGAATCACGGGGAACGGGAAAGGATCCATCACGAGGCGCCCCACTTCCAGCCGGATACGCAGTGCAGAATCACACGTTTTCTGTCGGCTGGCACTGTACCATGCACCTCGTTCGCCGGGCAAAATCTCAGGCAAAGTGACCGCCAGAACGGCGTGTTCCGGTCTTGCGACAGCGCAGATGTCCGGTGGGATCTGCAGTGGTTTTTCCGGGAAAACGTAGCCCAGAGGTGGCCCTGCGCGCCGCGAAAATTCCTGCCGAATCTCCGCTTCTGTTCGCAAAAGCGCGTCGGAAATCGCGTTCAAGTCGGTATCATAGAGGCGGGAAAGTGGTGTGTCGGGCGCCTTTTTTTGCAGTTTTTGAATGGCGATTTCCAGCTTTTCCGTAACATCTCCAACGGTGTGGGAGCCTCCCATTCGCCGTCCCGGAGCCGGGATAGCAGGGGCTTCCTGCTCACATTGAGCTATCATTTCCTCTGTAAACCCGGCCCCGAAACCGCCTTTTTTATACGACGGGGACACCATTCCACACCTCATCGTCCGGCACGGATTCCGTCACGGCGAGATCCCACTCGTCGTCCACCGTGCAAAAAAACTTGATGCCGCATTCGGAAATAAGGCTTCGATTCGCCCCCGGCGCAAGGATTGCGACCCGGCGCGTAACCGGCCGCATTTCCTGCTGAATCCCTGTGCTGCGAATCATATCGGACAAAAGCAGTTCTTCGCCCCGCTTAAATTCGCAGACATAATAAGCGTGGCCGTCCTCGCAGAAATTCAGCAGCCATGGATGCAGTTTGGGCAGTGAAAACGCCCTGCTCTCCGGCAAAAACTCGCACGCAACGCGGAACGCGCGGCACTGCTGCATAATCTTGCTGTTCATGGCAAGGTCGTTGTACCGGGCCAGCCCGCCGTTCGTCGCGTAGCACACCGGCTTTTTCTTCGCGTACTGCCGGCACGCATTGTAGATAGTTTCCCGTGCCCGGTTCGGCGTCATGTCAAACCGGCGCATCAGGTACTCGATCATCAGTTTGTCAGGGATGACGGGAATCACGCTTAAAAAAATCCGTCGGCATACTTTCCAAACCATAGAGGACAAGTACCGGTACATCCGTACGGCCCGCGCGGGGGCCTCTGTGGAACTTGTATGCCGACTGCTGG